>JAABUO010000270.1_pt1 | contig 123277 bp, 92 predicted proteins | sample 5559291 | NCBI WGS metagenome assembly JAABUO01 (sample SAMN10711878, study PRJNA513372) | rock metagenome | isolation source: Antarctica rocks | place: Antarctica: Victoria Land, Finger Mt sud
AGGGGATGGAGGGGGAGGGGAGGGAGGGGCTGGGGTTGGAGGGAGAGGAGACGGAGGGCGAGGGAAGGAAGGGCGAGGGGAGGGAGGGCAAGGAGAGGGAGTGGTCTTTGGGCGCGGTGACGGTGAGTGATAGCGCGGGGATATGCGTGGCCGGGTTTGTGGCGATGGGGGTGGAGAGAGGGGTTTGTGCATGGCAGGTAGGGAGGGGGAGGGATTGGTGTAGAAAATTATGAACGTGGACGTGAACCCTTGGGATTTCCATTCGGTGAAAGTCATCGAGTCGTGACACCCTTTTCCAACAGACCCCACAAGAGCTGATACGAGCACTTCTCTATATATACTTATAAACCGACCTCATGTCATCGCCCCCCCGGTGCCATCTCCTGCTGCCCCCTCGTCCCCTCCGCCCCCCCACCCCCCTCAAAAACCACCCTCATCGCCTCCCCCAGAATCCCCAAGCCCTCCTCGATCTCCTCTTCGGAAATAACCAGCGGCGGCACGAACCGCAACGTATTCGTCCCACAAGTGATAATCAACAGCCCCCTCTCCCTCGCCGCCGTCACGATCGGCGTTGGATCTTGATCCAACTGGACACCCAGTATCAAGCCCCTCCCTCTGATCTCTTTTATCTGTGATGGAAAACGGAGCTTAAGTTTTTCGAATCCCTGGCGGAAAAGTCGCTCTTTGGCCAGGACGCCGGCTTGGAGGTCGGGCAAGGAGAGGCGGGAGATGATATAGTGCGCTAGTCGGCATGCGAGCGGGTTGCCCCCGAATGTGGTGCCGTGGTCGCCTGTGACGACGCATTGCGCGACAGCGTCGCTTACGATCGTGGCGCCGATGGGGAAGCCGTTGCCTAGGGCTTTGGCTGTGGTGAGGATATCTGGGTGCGCTGATGGCGGGAGTGAGGCATGCGCCCATAAGGTGCCGGTGCGCGAGAGCCCGCATTGGATCTCATCGTAGACGAGCACGGCACCGACTTCGTTGCAGCGGTCGCGGAGGGCTTGCAGGAATGATTGGGAGGCGACGTTGACGCCGCCTTCGCCTTGGATGGGCTCGATGATGACACCGCATGTTTGGGGGGTGATGAGGTCTGGGATGGCGGCTTCGTCGTTAAAGGTCCCGTAGCGGAAGCCGGGGAGCATGGGAGAGAAGGGTTTCTGGTATTTGGGATTCGGGGTCGCGGAGAGGGAGCCCATTGTTCGGCCGTGGAAGGAGTTGTGGAAGGATACGATTTCGTGCTGTGAGCCGTTGGGGGTGCGTGTGCGTCCTACTTTGCGACAGAACTTGATGGCGGCCTCATTGGCTTCGCTGCCGGAATTGCAGACGAAGACTTTCGATGCTGTAGCCATTGCACCTGCTGCTAAGGTTTTTTCTACTAGCAGCTGTGAGAGAGCGCCGGTCCAGGGGTTGTGGTACAGGTTCGAGGTGTGGACTAGCGTCTGTGATTGCTGCCAGAGGATTTCACTCATTCCGGGGTCGCAGTGGCCGAGGGCGTTGACGGCGATGCCAGCGGTAAAGTCGAGGTACCGCCGGTTTTCAATGTCCCAGAGGTAGCAGCCTTCGCCTTTAGCCATCATGGGGGGAGGACGCACGTAGGTCGGGACCATAAAAGAGGTGTGTTCGCGGGTCAGGGCGGCGGTGGAGGAGTCGGAGGGAGGGTCCGAGTTTGGGAGGGAGAATTCTTTCTGAGAGACTGTCAGTATATCTTCGAACTGACCATAATATAGCTATTAGGAGGGGAATGGGGTGTACTGGAATGTCATGCTGGATTTGGGCAGGGTCGCTTGAAGTAGGGACGGCGACGGCGGAGGCATTGCGCTTAGATGTTCTCGACTCTGCGACAAGTACTCGTGGAGCATGCAGAAAAGCCGTAGTAGCACGTCGGGAAGCTACACGGAGAGCCATTGCATGGACATGAGATGCGCCCTGCCCACCTCGCAATACAGTACATTTGAAAGGAGGGAGTCATTTTACATAAAAGTTAGATCTCTTATCGATAAGATCTCGACATCGTCATCCCGCAGATCTGGTTCGCTTTGTTTGCTCTTCCCATTGAGACATCACTTGGACTTAGGAATCGCTGCGTCCCAAACAGTAAATCGAGAAATCCACCACGATTCAAATCACTCTTCTACCAGGATATCCAAGCAAGATGCGTTCCTCATCGCGCCTCATCCCCTCCATCCGCCCCCGCCACCCCATCTCCACCACCTCCCGCCCACACGCCACCTCCCCCTTCTCCTCTCCCGCACCACCACGCCTCCCTAAAGAAGACCAAGACCTCTACGAGCGCCTCCAACGATCCTCGACCGGCGCCTTCAGCACCCCCAAACCCATCGAACCCCCCTCCTCCACACCTACCCCGCAGCCCAGAAAGCGCCCGCAGATCAACCAATCTCCGTATTCGGCACCTGAGCCCGGAACCGATGATACTGTGGAAAATGGGAACGAAGGCAGGAGCGGTGGAAATGTGCGAGAGTGGGAAGATGGTGGTGATGCGAAGGTGAGAGCTACGGGCGAGGGGGAGGAACTGCATCCGAATGTGAGGAGAGGGGCGTTACCGGAGTTTGAGGGGGAGAGGAACCCGAAGACGGGGGAGACGGGGGGGCCGAAGAATGAGCCGCTGAGGTGGGGCGGGGGTGTGGATTGGAGTTATAATGGGAGGGTGACGGATTTCTGAGGGTGAAACGGGGTGTGTCTTTGACAAATAAGGTGGCGTCATTGCTAAATTGACTTGATCGGATGTGTCTCGGATGACCCATAGCGAAAGAGAAGAAGGTTACTTGCTTAGAGTGCGGAACAGAAGACCATCGGAGAAGACAAGGCATAAGCAGTTTACTGATTACCCATGTCCGTCAGCCCTTGCGAAGTAAACCATCTCTATGAATGAGATACGCGTCGACCATGGTGACCAGCTTAGATCCGTCCTGAGGGCCGCATTGCAACCTTGTGTGATCACTGTACCTCACAATGCATGTGGCAAATTACTCAGTACTCCATTCGGACCCAGCCCGAGAATTTCATTGGCAGAGTTGACAAGGCTCGACTCGAAATATGTACATTGAAGTGACTCTATCCCCATGAGATGCCCACCATGCAGGCTCTCGAGATCATAGAAACCCGCCAGAGCAGATAGCCAACTTAGATTATCGAGACAGGCAATTCCATCAAGACAAATCTTTCTTAGTCGGGCAGAGTGCCGTTATTGGCATCTTGTATGTCTTTCGTACAGCCGGTAGTTTGCCAGTAGGAGTTCTGCAAGGTAGCCTTGGTCTCGCCCGGTTCGTCATAATTGTAACCGACCAGATTGCCCCAGCTCAAGACCGGCCCTTGCACTTTCGGTGCATATCCTGGCCGAGGTGGTGGGTTGACATACCATACGTCTTCGAAAACAGCAGTCTTTTTCCCGTTGAGACCGATCTGCATCAGAGCCCCATTGGAAGTCAAACCCTTGACGTGCAACCCACCCTCATCTTCCGCCGAGAGCGTGGTGAGAGCATTCGGGCCGACCTGCATACTGACAACGTATCCTTTCTTCAGGTAAGAGCCGCCGAGCAGCGTAGCGCTGAATGTTCTGTCGGAATCGAGGGAATCGAAGTTATAATTCTGGACCTTCCAGAAGTTGCATCCTGGCCGGGTGGAATGATCGGGATTCGAGTCGTCCACGCAATTCTGGTTCCGAGGACCGGCCCCTGCCCATGCGGTGTGGTTGTAGCCTTCCTCAACCTGGAAAATGGCCTTTGCATTGCCCTCAGTGTCTGGGGGCGAGACACTCATTACTCGCGCTTGAGTCCACTGCTCGCCTTGGTCAATCCAGATAGTTCCTCCTAGGATGGTCAAGTCCTCAGACTGGTTGATGTAGATCATAACGTTGGGACGCTGATTCTGGTTTTCTGGCGTGATGGACACATAGAAAGTGACGTCACGGAAGTCGAAGGTCCAGCCACCAGACATGAGCCAGAAGACGATGTTCTCGCCTTTACGGTATTGGGGTCTGTGCCGGACTTCACAACTGGGCCGAGCTGATATGCATACGTACCAGGCTTGATCTTGAGAAACTTAGAACCCGGTTTGACGACTTCCCGCTGGTGCGTGAGCCAATCCGAGAATGCAGAGCAGTTGAACATCTTCCCATCTTCCGGGGTGAAGACGGATGCGTCACTTGGGACGGGATCGGTAGCGACAGGAGCCTTTAGATGATCCCCATTGACGGGGAAGCCATCAGGTCTTTTGGGAGTGGATATGCCTGAGGCGCTGCCGGACACAATTTCGAGTGGTGCAACTGTGCCGTGGATAGTGGTGGTCGATCTGGTACTGGATGAGGCAAGTGTATTCTTTGTTGTGGATGACGGAATTGACATAGAATTATTTGAACCATTGACGGCGGCAAGGGTTTCTTTTCCGCTGCTCTTGAGACTGTCTGCGGTCGAGACAGGAGAGGCTGAAGTGGTGATTGGTGAGTCTGCCCACACTGTCACTCACTTCTGGCTGCAGTCGTCGTCGTTTTCATCAGGTAGAGGAGCCGTAAGAGCAGTGACAGCCGCATATAGTGTGAGAATCATAGAGGTCTTCATGATGTATTGATCTACGTTTCCTGCGTGAGTAAAGCGCTAGACGATGGATAATCGGTTATCTCGCCAAGATGTCTGAACGTTGCTGAATCGAGAAATTTGCACAGCAACTAAGTAGAAGGAACGTACGATAAGAAGCAGTAAAGAACGACGTATAATTCCAGTAAAGAGCGACAGCAGCTAAAGAAGCACAGCCTGTGAAGGATCAGAGAACAGCTAGAACAAGGGAAAGTAAGAGAGATGTAGACGAGTAAAGAGGGCCTTTCAGTCTTCAGGCATGGCGTTCCGTCCCCTACCACCAGATGGACACGGGCCATGTCGATGATGAAGGACCAAGCGAAAGCATGGGATCATTGCAATGCGTTTCGAAACCGATATCCGCACCACTAGCAGCACCAGCTTGCATTCTGCCGGGAACTCCAAGATCTGGACGCCCGGCTGGAACTTGTATCTGTCTCCATCTGAGTGCGAAGAGTGCTCATCAATTGCTCCAAGAGGACGGCTTGTTTCAGAGCAGCAGATAGACGTGGTCCGTGACGGATAAAGTAGGAAGAGGAAGGTTGAGACGAGAGAGAAGGAAAACCGATAAGCGAGCCGCTTGACGCTAATCCTAAAAGAACTTTCTTTGATGGGAACGGCGAGGATTTGGATGACTCTTCCATGTTTCAATTTCTTTAACTAGGTTGATATATCTTTAATTGCCATTCCCTACTGTAATAACTTTAATAGATTCCTCGGTTCATCATGGAGGGAATCAAATCGACTTTTGCTCGGTGCAAGAAGGAAAAACGCCCAGCTTTAGTTACATATGTCACCGCCGGCTATCCCACGCCGGAGGAAACTGTCGATGTCCTCCTGGGGATGGAAGCAGGTGGCGCTGGTACAAGATATCTAACAAGTTTCCGTAATGTATCTGCTAATTGGCCGGCAGACCTCATCGAACTCGGTCTCCCCTTCACAGACCCCATTGCAGACGGTCCCACGATACAGAAAGCGAACACACAAGCATTGAAGAATGGAGTCACCGTCACATCTACACTAGAGATAATCAGGGAAGCAAGAAGGAAGGGTCTTCAAGCTCCGGTGCTTTTCATGGGCTACTACAACCCCTTGTTGAGCTACGGTGAGGAAAAGATACTCAAGGATGCAAAGCAGGCTGGCGTCAATGGGTTCATTGTGGTGGACCTACCTCCGGAAGAAGCTGTGCGGTTCAGGAATTTCTGCACGAGTGGAGGGTAAAGCGATGTTCCTTGCTTTGGAGGTTATTGACTTATAATGTCAGGTTATCATATGTCCCTCTCATTGCACCTGCAACTTCCGAAGCGCGCATGAAATTTTTATGTGGCATCGCAGACTCGTTCATCTACGTTGTGTCGAGAATGGGAGTGACAGGAGTTAACGGGGCGCTCAACAGCAAATTGCCAGAACTCGTCGAAAAAGTCCACACATATTCAAAGGGTGTACCTGCAGCCGTAGGCTTTGGTGTAAGCACAAGGCAGGATTTTGTAGATGTGGGAAGCGTGGCAGAGGGTGTTGTGATAGGAAGTCAGATTGTCACGACATTGGCGAATGCGCCTGCTGGTCAGGGTTCGCAGAAAGTTGAAGAATACTGTTCGGAAATCACTGGGAGGAAGGTTGGGCGACATACTGTCACAAACGAAGTAAAACGTTCAATGGAGGAAGAACAACGAGAGAAGGATGCGCAACAACCCAACGGAGATGCAGCGCATCCCACACACGTAATTCACGAGGGCGAAAGAGACGGTCCCGGCCTGGCGGACCAGCTCGAAGCTCTCAACATGAACGGCGGTGAAACGGCAGTACCCTCACGCTTCGGTGAATTCGGCGGTCAATATGTCCCCGAATCCCTAATGGACTGCCTCGCCGAACTCGAACAAGGCTTCAACGCCGCAAAGGAAGACCCCAAATTCTGGGAAGAATACCGCTCCCACTACCCTTACATGGGCCGACCCGGCCATCTCCACCAAGCCGAACGCCTAACAGCCCACGCCGGCGGCGCACGCATCTGGTTGAAGCGAGAGGATCTGAATCATACAGGGAGTCACAAAATCAACAACGCCCTGGGCCAGATCCTGCTCGCGAGACGATTAGGCAAGGCGCAAATCATCGCCGAAACAGGGGCAGGTCAGCACGGCGTCGCCACTGCGACCGTATGCGCGAAGTTTGGGATGAATTGCACAATCTATATGGGGGCCGAGGACGTGCGTCGCCAATCCCTCAATGTATTCCGCATCAAACTGCTCGGTGCCAAAGTCGTCGCCGTAAAAGCCGGCGCCCGCACGCTCCGTGACGCCGTGAACGAAGCCCTGCGCGCCTGGGTCGTCGATCTCTCTACCACGCACTACATCATCGGCTCGGCCATCGGTCCCCACCCCTTCCCCACCATCGTCCGCACATTTCAATCCGTCATTGGGACTGAGACGAAAGAGCAGATGCAGCGCTTGAAAGGCAAACTGCCTGACGCAGTAGTCGCGTGCGTAGGTGGCGGCAGCAACGCTGTAGGCATGTTCTACCCCTTCGCTTCCGACAAAAGCGTTCGCCTCCTCGGTGTGGAAGCCGGCGGCGACGGCGTTGACACAGACCGGCACTCTGCAACGCTTACAGGCGGAACCAAAGGCGTGCTCCACGGCGTGCGGACCTACGTTTTGCAGAACAAGCACGGCCAGATCTCCGAGACGCATTCCGTGTCTGCGGGTCTGGATTACCCAGGCGTAGGTCCCGAGCTGAGTTCCTGGAAAGATAACGAGAGGGCAAAGTTCATTGCTGCTACCGACGCGCAGGCGTTTGAAGGGTTCAGACTGATCAGTGAGCTTGAGGGGATCATACCGGCGCTGGAGACGGCGCATGCGATTTGGGGCGCTGTGCAGTTGGCGAGGGAGATGCGGGAAGACGAGGATCTGGTAATTTGTGTGAGTGGGAGGGGGGACAAGGACGTGCAGAGTGTGGCGGATGAGCTGCCCAAGATTGGGCCGCAGATTGGGTGGGATTTGAGATGTGAGTCCACTTTCGATTCTCTAGACTTTGTGCGAGGCAGGGCTGACGATAGTTCTAGTCTGAGCGAACATTGCGAACGGCAGGTCGGCATTTGTGTGAATATCGAAGAGTGATAGAGAACGTGCAACGTGAGATGAGAGCATGATGATAGACCATGTGGGAGATCGAGACTCCCCGGCGCCATCTTCAAGAATTAAAGTCAATGAAAGGCACAACCTCGTTAAGCCATAGAATTGGCCACTATCAAAGGCCTGAACCATGCTGTCATGAAAGTTGCAAAGCCCCACTTTCGATATCCTCCAAACCATAGACCGCATTCATCGCTCAGCAAGTCTCATAGATTATCCAATGTCATCTCTGGCCTACCTCCCTTGGGAAAGTTCTGGCAGTCGAGCTCTCGTAGTATCTCCATAGTACGATACCCTACAACATCACACAATACCGCACCACAACCCCAGACCTCCACTTCCCCACCCCCACCCACAACCCCCCTACCCCCCCACCGGCACCTCCACGACATTCCCCCCCTCCGGCACCTCCCACACATCCGGCTTCACCCTCAACATCACAAAAACCCCCAACGTCCCCGCCGCATTCCAGTACCCCCTATCCCAAGTAGCGGCAAACCCCCTCTCGCTCCACCTCATCATCTCGTACGCCAGCTCCCCAATCACATTCCAAGGGATTTCTTTTCCCAGCGTATCGGCCACGAAACTCAATTGCAGGGGGCCCATGTGGATCATTAGGTGGTCGAGGGGGCGCTGCTGGGGAAGCCATTCGTGGACGACGAGCTCGAGGATGCGGTGGTAGAAGAGGGCGAGGGCGGCGCAGGAGGGGGTGTGGGGGGAGATGGGCGCAAGGGTGGCGGAGTAGGTGAGGTGGAGGCCGGTGTTGGGCAGGAGGGCGGCGAGGGCGCGGGGTTGGAGGGTGGAGAGGAGGAGGAGGGAGAGGAGGAGGGAGGGCGGAAGGACGGAGGTGGGGAGCTTGTACATGGTTCTGCACCAATGGTGGATATGGACTTCCACTCAATTTAGGTTTGACGTTGGATATGGAAAGTCCATGCTCGCTGCGTGGACTGCAACAGATTCTTTCATGGGAGAAAGGGAAGGGTGCGGAATTTGATTTCATACTAGTACCTCTCTCAAATGGAGGAATTTTCGCACTTGTGTAGACTAAGTGTACAATGCAAGCCGTACATCTTTGGACATAGGATTCTCGACCAATGGTAGTTGAAGATGTCGCGGGTAAAGTAGGTGTTGGCGCAAGTCGATCGGCTTTTGTGATGTTAATTGATCTATATGTCTAGTCAACCATGGACATCCCAAGAATGCGATCTTGGTCAAACGATGGTACTCGTGGCAGGTCAAGATAACTGGACCGTATCCTTGTAGCGGCTTGATGCAGGGTATGGCGATAGCCGATATCCGAGCGCATATCCAGTGCCACTTGGAGTGGGATATCGGAGGATTTGAGGAAAAGCTGGCAAATCAGAAGCACGAATAAAACATCATAGACAGCGGGGTGCAGGATCTTCTCGTGCTAGGTCGAAGGTCGAGAACGCTATTTGAGCTCGTAATATGGAAATCTCTGTCGTAATTTTGAAGCGCGCGTTATGCGCTTGATGTGCGGTCTAACGAGGTAGCCTGAAGGCGCACCCCAAGATTTCAAGAAATTAGAGAAGCGGGATGTGGAGCGATCCGTTCAACTCATTGAAGACTTGTAAGCCTGCTTAGGGTACGGGTATCTGGAGATCGTGTCAGCAATCGCTCGATGGAGTCTTGGGATAGCGCTCTGTTGGGGACCACAGAACGACTGCTACTGCATCGTTGAGAATGAACGATCGAATTGGCGAGGATTCGCTACGAGTGTTCAAAGGTCCCGAAAAATATTCCAAATACTTACGCTGCTCCCAGCTCCTGGATACCCAACCGTGCCAACCAGTGGCCCATTTCGATACACTCCGCCAATAACTTGTCCTGCCAAAGCCCGGCAACGAAACCTCCCGCCCAGGCATCCCTATCAGGACAGGACGGATTAGCGTCAAAAGTCTCGGCTGAATAACCACATCCAGACTTACCCAGCACCGTTGGTGTCTTTAATGCTCTCACAGGGAATTGTGTGCACAGCGTATTCCGTGACCACAACCTCAGACCTGCCTACGACTGCACTGATCGTCGGGTCTTTCCCTTGCGTTATGATGACTGTTCTCTTGCCCCCAGACTTTCGGATAGGTAGTTGCGCGAGTAACTTCGCAATGTCATGAATAGACTTCGAGTTGTGGCCCTGCGTTTCCGCCCAAGCTAGAGCCTCGCTCTCATTACCGACCACGTAATCTGCATACTCTAGTAGTATCGCAACAGCATCTTGAGAGCCTGTAACGACAAATGGGGCAGAGAAGCTGAAAACGAACGTCTGACGGTTCATCAATTGTTTGGAATTTGCACAAAGCCCAGTATTGACTTACCTTCTTTTTCTCCAACGCCTCTTCCGCCAGCGCAAGTGCCGCCGGCACGCAAGCAGTAAGGTGGTATCCCTCCACGTAGATTATCTTCGTTCTTTGCACCTTCTCCCAGACACTTGGCGTTCTCAGATGCTCTAGCGTGTATGCAATTGCTGCGCCAAGCGAGGTGCATAGACTCCGATCATAGCCTGTGATAATCACACCACAACGACCAGTGGAGAGCTTCTCGTCGACGCGGAAATCCGTGTCTACCCCTTCCTCGCTGCACGAGTCCTTGAGCATCTTTGCGTAGACATCACGTCCAACGCACCCAATAAAAAGAGTGCTCGATGGAGGAAGTATATACTAATATACCACATCGTTAGTTGCTGTGACACGGTGCAAAATCATGGTTGTAGACAGGCGTACTTGAGCCCCTCGCGCAATGTTCGAACCGCCACCTGCGATCACTTTGGCTCGGTGAGTTTGTATAAGATCATCGTATAGCGGTTTGTGCTGATCTGCGGCGAGCGTGGCATCATTAGGCTTGAGGTTATACTTTGATAACAAAGCGTCGTCTCTAAGTTGAATTAGCAAATGATACTCGGGTGTTGCCGTAGTAAAAGCAATTACCCGACAGCTAAGATATCTGGCGATAATAGTTAGCTAATAAGCTCGTAAGGTTGATGCTATGCTTTACCAAGCAATGGGTTCGACAGGACCAGTAACAAGCCGTCGGTGGAAGCTGCCATTGCCGCTGTCCTGTACTTCGTGGATATGCGTTGATGCAGTTGCGGGATGGCTCGTTACCAAGCCGTGACCTTATATATTTGGCTTTCGCCGGGTGTTCGAGAATGTACGGCAACATTTCAGCAACAGTGCTGCTCAGGTATACAGAGTGAATGGGTCGAAGTTGGGTGAAGCATATCCTAGCTCTAGGAAGCTAGTCCGAAGCTGGTCTAGTCCATGCTTATTTCTCCGGCAGAACTTCAGTGGAGAGCCTACGGAGTACCTTCATTTAAAGTATCCATGCGTACTCCAAATATAACATAGGTATGACGGAAGTCTACTGGATGACGAACTATTCCTTCACGGTCAAGAGGAACATCTAACTTCCTCCCTTTTATGTACTCTTCATGGCAGCTATTTGCGTTTAATATCTAGGGGCAATCTTTGCGGCACGCTTCGCGCTGCACGACGGGTAATTGTCCTTTATCAGCCAGAATCCCACGGTCATCGCACGGCTTTGAAGTATGCCATCTACTGATGAGGACTCTCGTCTGCCCAATCCATTCATAAGTCTAATTTCCTATGGTTATACAAACAGATTGATGATTCTGCCTCCAGGAAAGCCTCGTGGATTCATCCCTGATAACTCAAACAGCACTCGATGGGGTTTTTGTGCATTAGTTCAGGCAATCTACTTGTCTGTCGATCTTCGGTGCAACGGGAATGAATGCCCAAATTTGATGTTTGGCAGCGGGTGAATGCAAGTTGATTCTCTCAAAGCTATATGATTAGTTTCCAGCGAGTTTGTATGTCATTTCTGACCGTGGTCATCTGACACTTTTAGAGGCACTTGCAATCTAGAGTCTTCATCATATATCCGTGCAATCATTGTGCTGTTTCTGCTTGGACGTCACCTTTCTTGGCCAGTGCGTTCGAAGATTTCATTGATCGTATATACCTATATAGCGCTCATTACTCTTCTTCGCTGAGCCTGATGAAGAGAAGGCTCTGCAGGTCTGCTGTGCCTCTGATTTTAAGCAGAAAGATCCCCTTTGAGGCCCAATTCGACCCTGTGACATGCATTCGCTTCATGCTTAGGCCAAGCTTTGGGAGATGTTACTGTTGATGCACTTACGAGGCAAGGTTTTTTTCCACATTGCTGCAGCTTACGGCTGCCTGCGAAGGCCAAGATCGCCAGCTGGCTAGCGGTGCCGCAAGCCGGCTGTTATTTTTACCCCGGCGAATGGGTGGACACGGACGACGTATATCAGGAATCAGACAACGCTACGACTGATTGATATATACTCGTCTTGGGTTGCATCGCCATTGGTATTCCTATCGCCGAGATCAAGCACGTCTACCTTGCCATTCCCCCCCTCCATCGCAATGATGTGGGCTTACGTCTGCCTCTACATCACGATTACCTTACGTAATTTTAACAATTACTTAGCCTCTCTATGCAATCTTCAGGTCCTTTCCTACAATCTTTAGGACACCCTGACGGAGATGACCAGCCGCTACTACTAACGATACATAGATAACATGAGGGCAGGAGCTTTAGGAGCTGTAAGAAAGCGCTCGAAGTTGCAGTGCTTGCCTGTCAATGCGTTTCTCTGAATCGTTGAGGTTGGAAAAAACCACTACGAATACTTTAGCTTGTTGATTTCAGAATTTATCCTCATGCGATGGAAGCAAGTAGCGTCTTTCAATGAAACGCTTGGCTCTGTGGCGATTGAGCTAGACTTACAAAGTGCTGTGCGAAGCCTTGAGCTCACGGATTCCACTATCGCAGTCAACACTCGAATTCGTAGTGGAACCAGTACGGAATGAGATGCAACACCCAGGAACAAAACACTCGTTTTGTGATGACCTTTCGATGGTTATCATTAGCCACTCGCTCATTCCCTTCCTTTCAAATATCTTCCTTCAACATGGGCAACCTCGGCCAGCAATGCTGATTGGTGTTTCCTCTTGTCTCATCAGGATACCACCCTGCACGGTGTTCCTCGAACGCCATGAATCAAGGTCAGAACCCCTTTACAGAACCCTCCGACGGCTCACTGATTCTCCAACAGTCAACCATCCAACAGACGGAATCAATCTATCGATCCTCGGCGATACTCCTCATGGTTCTGTTGAACAACAGATCCTCCACGAGGCGTGTGATTGCTTACCCTGCGGTCATCGACGACTCTTGAAACGCTTCCTTGCTAAGCTCAGCACCACCGAAATGACCTGGTTAAAGACACGGCTGTGCAGCCTCGGTGTTGATCAACATTGCAGATTCACTGCCATGCTATCTGAAACCACATGCGAGCAATTATCCCGATACCTCAACTTCTTCGTAGCTCCGCCATACCCTGTCGGGGAGGATGACCCAACAACGTCCTCCGTGATCGATACTGCGGCTATTATTTCCAAAGCTGCTAGGATGGTCTTCAACAGCACCACCACAGGCGAAGCTTCCATCAAGCACCAGAACCTATTCAATATCCCACAAGAAATACTCGACATGACCCTGAACAAGCTCTTCCACGCCGTCTTCATCCCGGGCGTGTTGCAGCCAGCCGATTATCTTAGCTTCGATGGACCAGATTGTTTCGTCGACAAGAGCTTTGGCCTCTTGAAGTCGCGAACCTTCCGATCCATTGATCCAGTCCGATTCAATCGTTACAAAGAAGAATATTGGACCAAGAACACCTGGGTAAGACCATCATTGACACATCCTCCCTAGGCTTTGCGCTGAGCTAACCACCTTCAGGTCATCGAGCAGGGCAGATCCAGCTACACCGTCGACTTCCTTAATTTCCTCCCAGCACCAAAATTCTTCAAAATGCGTTCAATCTCTGTCAAATTCACAACGCAAGACTACCTAGATGGCCAACCAGAGTGGTACATCAACGAAGAGAAAGGCTTACTCCATAATCTTGAAGATTGGCTCGCGCACTGTAACAGAGCCAACGTCGAGCTGCAGATGCTGTGGTGGGAGAAGTTTTCCTACCTTGCTAATTTGCGTCTCGATCGCGCCACTCTTAATTTCACGGATGCGTATTCGCTGGATGGAAGGTTCCTTGGTGTGGAGACAGCGAGCACGTTGTATACCTTCGGCTATGGTATGCCGGAGCTGACGGTACTGGCGCCTAATGAAGAGTTGAGGAAGCGCATTCACGATGCGGTCGTAGCGAGGAATCGATAATTTTGCAGATGGATGGATCACCCCGAGCAGATGCTAGGACTCTAAACTCACCTTAGCTCATTGCGCAAACGGCGCGGCAACGGTTGTGTGGCGCTGATAGATAGATTAGCAAGTGCATGCTGTATTCAAAATGATGAAGCAAATTCTCTATGAGTAGGAATGAGGCAGCTCTTGAGAGACCATCTTTTCCTCCTCACGTCATAAACCACGTATACGTTGAACAGGAAAGAGCCTCTGTCACCTGAGCATATATACATGTTGCAAGGCGGAGCATACCACCTATCTAGGATGGAGTCCGAGCAGTCCTATGTTTCAAAGCCAAACAGGGACAAAGCGCGAAACATAGTACAAAAGACTTGCTTGATCATAGGATATTCGCTGCTGAGAAGTACATCCTGAGACCGTGGTCTTGCTGCACCGAGTAGGTCCGAGCAACAATCTGTTGGCTACAATCGTTTCTGGCTGGTCTGATCAGCTGCCTATTTGTATTAGAAATCTCTCTCATCATTCATTCGGGTGGCGATGCTGGCTTGTCCTGTTCCAGTAATATGTACGACATTGCTTTCGAAGACGTGGACCTTGGGAGCTTTGGAAGTCGAGCGTGACATATGATAGACAGTGGTTGTAGGGAACTCGGTGGTGGCATGTCAACGAAGGGAGTGTAAAAGGACAAAAAACGCACAGGGTTAAACTGGAGGGTGAGGGTGTTAGGACGTTCGATATACCCATGGCTCGCGTCATTATCAACGCAGTGTACCTTGATATCTAACCGTATTCCTCCGAATTCAAAACATTTGTCTTTCCTTGCTTCAACCACCACTCTTTCCCCATGTGATGAATTCAGTAGCAGCTTGACAAATGCGCGATGAACCGACGGTCACTTCAGCCTTGGAGACCTTTCCACTTGCCAGGAGAGCAGGAACGATGCGAGAGTAGCCCCTAGGCGAATAACATACCCTGTCTACTGAGCCTTATCACATACCACTAGACTTTGGACAACATGATCCTCGGAGGAAGTGCTTTCAAGAATGATTTGTGTATTGGAACCATGTGTTGCCCTCAATAACTGTAGGCAGACATCTCTTCAGATAACCAGTCAAAAAGCCATTAGAGAGGGCAATCGCCCCGAAGCATGATCGTTTGCTAACGTTCCGAATGCCGCGCTTTTTCTCTTCGCTCTTTCAACCACGACCAGCGCCGTACATAAGATTTGTTCAAGTGCATCCTGCCTCCACGACCAGTCTCCCATGATTTTCAGTGTTCCAATATCACTGACGACACCACTGTCATGGTCATGGTTTTTCTCAGAGCCTGGCGCCCAATGTTTGTATAGGAAGGTAGCAATTATTCTACCGGCGCCGTTGAACAGCTCGATCATCTTCCGGTCTTGGCTTGAGCGCTCCCAGGAGTGAACTGCCGTGCCGATCAAGAAGGTGTATCTCTGAGTCTGGGAGCTCTCCAATTTCAAGGGCGTCTCCAGCTGGAAACCTGTGTAAGCGATGGTCGTTTCGGAGCTATTGGCGCTGAAGCGAATATTTGCGCATGGCCAAGGCTGGTTATTGATGTGCTTGACAATAGCCATGTGAGGTTTGCGATTCATAAAGCCGCCCGTTGCGCTTAGTTCGATACTATAGCTGGGGCGACTTGGGTTGTAAGAAGTGAGTGTCTGTGTCTTTGGTGTTATGCTGGCGGAGGGTGTAGGTCTGGGAAGACATTGCAAATGCTGTCTTTCCCAATGAAGCTCTCGAGTATGCCGCTTAAACGCCGAGCTGGAAGGATGAGCGGGCTACCAGACTAGCCAGTAAGGTCTGGATGTGGGGTAATTGATGCTTTCGTGACTGTCAAAGTCGTGGTATATGAAAATATCGAAAGTTTTAGCCTGAGCGTATGTAGCGCCTCGACCAAGGCCGAAGCTGTAGTGGAGCTTTCCACACTAGCTAAACGAAGTGAATTGGTAGGTCGGTGGGAGACGAGACGGTAAGGATGTATTATTTGGGGGGCGACCACACAAATAGTGTTCCTTGGTAAGTGGCCTGTACAGCCCGGTATAGCCCCCTTTGTCTCCATTGTCCCCGCAAAAGTCTACGTGTCATGCAGGCTCCCTTTCATGTGCGATTATTGGGTGCCCAACTGGGTCCACAAGTCATCCATACTCGGATTTCTGATACAACGAAGGCGTATCAGTGACAGAAGAGAAGACCAAATCGTTAGCCGTCATTAGTTCTAAAGGGTGACTCGTTACAAGCCTGGTGTCTTGACGCCTTCTTGAATGCATGAGTAAACATCTTGCAAGCCGCGGGCTGTCCGGAGACAGCGTAATGCATGATATCGAGCCTATTCCGGATCCGTGTACGCAATATCGTAGGACGAAGCATGCAACGTGACTAGCGCGCTGGAAGCGGTCCGGCCCGAAGTTCTTCCGAACAACTTGCCAAGTCGAGAAATCTGTAAATGGAAGTTCTTTCTAGACCGGAAAGTAACCAGCGGTTCGTGCAAAGCACGGTGCTAATTAATTTGCTCCCGACGGGAGTATGTATAAGAGTGAAGTGAGAAAAATATGACGCTGCAAAAGCTTGTCGATGGCCTGTCCAGGCCTATCAACAACAAGGCATACCGAGACCGGACTTACACATTCACATAGTCGCTTCCAATCACGAAACAAGTATCGATCATCTCCACTCTGGTTTCCTGATCACCAGCATTTGGGTTCCGACCGAGATGTATGGGCAGGTTGTCATTCGACACTGTGAATGTTTGGATGTGGTTTCTGCAAAAGGCCATCGGAGTTAACGATATATACTGGTCTATCTGATCTTCAGATATCCGTTGAAGTTGTTTAAGTCATCCACCAGAGGAGTCACCACGTCATCCAGTACCTTCTGCTGCACCTCCTCGATGTCCAAACTCAACTTCCGTACGTCGAAAAGCTGGAAAAGATATCTTCGTATGATATTACTATATGGTATATCTATTTCGTTATATACCCGAAGGTGGAGTCTGGTTGCTGTTCTGAGTCGGGTAGCTGTCTCGTTGACGTCCAAATCCTCCGGCTTGCGCATGTTCGCCAGAGTCCTGCCGAAACAAAGCTCAACGAGCGTGAGACCTAAGGCTAGAAGGACGTCACTCCGGATCATGTGATTGCTAATGGAGAGTGATTCGAGAGAACAGGCGAGGTCGGTATCGCAACACCGTTGCCAAGCTAAGTAGGGGTACGTATGCTCCAAAATCTGGCCATCCTTGTAATGAAAGAAAATGTCGACACTGCTCCACCCTCGCTTCAGCCATGAAGTACCGTCCAATTGGAGAACGCTCGACGCAAGGATGACAGCGATTTGGAGACGGTCTTTTCTTGACAGCCCTTCATCGCCTGAGCGTCTCTGGGATGTCAAGAGGTCTTTGAGGGACCTTGAAGAGGTCTGTGACCCAACGACTGTGTTGGCTCGGTACAACATATGGTGTTGTTTATCATTCGCTTCGTCAATAAGCAGACCGATCTCCCGATCATCTCGGTTTGACGCGCATAAAGTACTGCAGAAATCCTCGATCTGTTTGGAACTCGATTGAGCGGGCGTTGCTTCGCCTGCAAGCCCTGTCAGGCGTGTATCAGTTTCAGGCACAAAGCTGACGCTTCTAGTCGCAGGCTGTGGCTTTTTACTGCAGTAACGTGGATCAGAAAGCCCACACAAGTCAAATCAAGGTAGGTAACTCACCGTAGTGGACCTGTACTTATTGGTGATAGCTCGTCGGCGTCTAGGAATCCGAGGGATGGGATGATCTCTATATCGTTCCATTGGGCGGTTGGATTAATACTACTGATATCGCCCGCTACGGAAAGTAAGACACGAAACTTATGTGTCTGGAGACTGTCCACTTTGACGTTCTCGATTGTTTGGGGTCGAGCCTCTAAACGCAGGCTAGCCAGATGATGCATCTTGCACTTGCACTTCCATGCTTTGTCATTCATGAGAACCTGGTACAAGCTTGCAGCATGTTTTCTTATCAGCTTCAGATCCGTGATTGGACGTCTTGACCGGCGTTTGCGCTTCATTGGCTCAAGAGCGATGTTGTGATGTGTGACTTCCCGGAGCTCTCTGTTGGCTCGATGAATGTCTTCCAGCAACTCCTTGTATGTATTCTTGGAAAATGTTAATTTAAGTCTCTTCATGTGATGCTCAATCTTTGAAGAATCATCCAACTTGACCTAGGCCTAGATCAGCTGCGATTAATCAGGGCGAAACGAGAGGAGCGTACTCCTCCTGCGCCGTCGATACCTAATTTACCACCCATAGTCCGTAATGCTCGGACCAGGGTCGAGATGGTCTTCAAATACGAGCTGTATGATCGGTCAAGCCGTTTCCGCAGCCTTGCTTCATACTCAGGCTTCTTCCACAGTATCCCTCCGGGTGTCTCAAGTAAAAGCTCCAATTCGTCGTCCGACTCTACGATGTCGCATAGCAGCTCATCCAGCGTATCGAAAAAGTACACTGATGCCGATTCTAGAATATCGGCGTACTCCTGCAGCTTGAGTTTATAGCGCTTCCAGCGCTTAATGGTCTCGATTCCGGGGGCGACACGGTCCAGTCCATTGACAAGAATTGGGAAGACCGCGAGTGTAATGCCGACCGCTTCGATACCGGACATACTTACGATACAATATTGAAGGGTACTCCAACAATGACGAGGCTGACATATGACAACAATGGTATGTACAGCGAAGTCCGGGCTTACACAATCAGTGCGGCACATGTATGGGCTTCAAAAGGCGTGTTATAATTGGTCGCAAGCCATGCAGGCCTAGGGTCACTCGGGCGCATCACGAAGATCCCGATCTTACTTCAGCCTCGCCTCGCGATCCCAGAATGGTTGACATACGTATCCAGCTAATCGCGGGGGGATCGGGAGCCACCTATACATCTAATGGCAATCTCTATCTCATCCTCGATCATTGCATGCCTGAAGGCTTTCAATGAATTCATCGAAGAGATTCAAGATCCAGACAAAGATGAGCCGGAAGGAATGCAGGTCCAGACATGGCAAGACGAGCTCGGGCGTCTTCGCATATGGGCTGCTAACATCGGCGCGCACCAGACTGGTCAGTCTTCTTTGGACTTCCGGCTTAGAGACTCCTCGCACATTCGACAGCAGATCATTAAGCTGTTGGACGAGCTGCCTCAGAGACTTCAGAATGTCAGAGACGTGATCGCGGAGGGCGAAGACGAAGACGTGGAAAGTCTCGGAGGGAGCACCTCTGAGGATGAAGAATCCCAGACGGAAATCCAGCAAATACGGAAAAGTGTAGCAACGATTATCAATTGCCTGTTTCAAATGTCAATTCTTGTTCGTAAGCCAGCCCAGCACGACCTTCTCGTTGGGTCCAGGAAGGCCGATGTTACCGCTTTCGAGCCTTTCGACTATAGTCACGTTCTCGACAAGTTTCCCAAAGCCGACAAGAAACTTGTCTCCCGCCTCGGTCACGCCATTACCCGGAGGCGACAGTATCTCAAATATCGAGAAAGACATGCTATGAAATTAAGACAGGGCATAGATAAAGTCACTAATGTGTCACGAGGCGATGAAAGGACTGCCTTATCTGAAACAGTCGCAACAGACCTTCACAACTGGCATATCGATTTTGATGACAAAGCGTCCGAGTCAGGCTTCTCATAGGCGTCTTACGCGCCGACCTTGATGAGTGGTGGTGACATCATAATCCCCGCTCCCCCCCGGGCGTCGCAAGGCGGTGAGCCTTTCGAGTGCATTGTTCCCAAAAGTCGCCACATGTCATTCCAGCTGGAGATCAAACGGAGGATTGTACATGCATGCTATGTGGAGACCCCCAATTCACCAAACACAGTTACGATCGACATGTGGCTCGGCATCTGCAAGAACTCGCTTTGTTCGTCCTACCTCGAAATGATGAAGATTCAGATGACGGCGAGCACGCTAGCACAGAATCCAAGTCAAGTGTTGCCACATATGCTGACGCCCGGGGTCGCATATTTGCTAAATGTCATATCAATACCGAAGGCGAATGGACGGAAATTACGAAAGACCTAGTGAGCGAGGAAGCAATAAAAAGGATGGGTTATGGGTATGAAGAGACGGAGCTCTTCTATTACGTCATGGAACATCTCCGATATGTGAGTACCCTCCTTGGCACTGGCAACGGCCCTCTCTCGGCAAGCATCCAAGATGCTTATAGCCCGTAGAAGGATGTCCAGGCCCTGGTCGATCTTACCACCGACATCAAAGCAGGCCATCGAGAGCGAGTTCTCCAAAACAAGCCCGATGAATCAGTGTTGGACGGCCAGATGGTTCATTCTGGCGATGGCAGCAGAATGGTTGATCACTTGGAAGAGTCCCACTTACCGAGAGCAAAACCAGAAGATCCTGCGGGTCTAAGCCATAGGACGAGCGGTGGTGATGCAGATTCAAACGAGGAGGATTACATAGTCGAGGTAGGAACAATTGAACAGCCATATTCGCGCAAGGGAAAAACCAGATTTCCTCGGGACCTGGTCAACACGCGATTAATCACTGAGCTTGGGTATTCTTTCAAAGAGGAGGTCAGTCGAAACAGACTTTTAGCATGCACGGCGCTAATCGTACTCTAGGAGGGCTTGATTATCATACCCATAGCTTTTTCCAAGGAGCACATTGATGAGATCGTGGAAGCTAGCAAAGCGATGAAGATAGCCGATGGTGAAAAGCATCTTGTAGGGACGAATTACTTTGGGGAAGACCTGGATCAACATGAAAAGCTGACGGTGTTGCATCAGCAAAAACAAGAGCTGGAACAGCGACAGTGGCTGAAGAATGAGGCTGAAGAAGCGGACAAGAAGCTGGCTACTGAAGAGTACAAGGCTTTCAAGAAACAGAGAACACTACAGCGATTGGCCGAACTCCAGAGAGAAGAGGAGGAAGAGGCAGCCTGGCAGCGTTCTAATAAGGGAGAGTCTGGTAAAAGTTTACAAACACCGTTCTGGCGCACTACGAACAAACCAGCGCAAGGTGCCGGATTCTCGGCTCCAGCTCAAATATCAAATCTAGAAAACGAGGGGAAGAGCAAAGGTCATGGCCTGAAGAAAACTATTCTCACACAACCAACCTATATCAAGGTACATCGCAAGCATTTGAGCCCTGATACCTTAGATGCATACAATTTGCCTTGGGAATGGGACGACGTGAGTAGCCTGTTCGAGACCTCTTGCAAGGCATTCAAGACTGACCCCAGTGTAGCTGAATTCGAATTATATTATTATCAAGCGCTGGATACCAGAGCGTGACCAGGAAATCTTGTTTGACCACACACGCAGGCTCCATATGCAAACCAGCAGGGAGCTCCAGGAAGACAGAAAGCACAACTCGGGACGTTAATTGGCTTGCCATATTATCGGCGAAATCATGTCTCTAAGCTGTTATCCCTAGCGTTGTTAGGATCACCTAGTCTTGGGAATGTAGGGTCTTTACTCGGTCTGGTATTCTACTCGCCCTTAACACCGCGATCTCTTACCTTTCCTGCCCACGTTGTCGATCCTGTGCTCACGAGTAGCTTCTTGTCAAGGGTGTCTTGCCCCCCAGATGCTTCTTATGCTTGGACCGGGGCTCTGTTCTCATGGTCAAAGTCTACGGGGTAAGCAGTCTGCGATGCTGCTTGACCTCTCTGGGTTTTAGCGGTAAGAAAGCTACTATGCTAGGGCACAACAGGAGGAGACCGGATCTTAGTGCTCAAGATGGTACTTTCAACTGCTAATATGTGTATCTGCTTGTTACATCGAAAATAGCTTATGCGGGGCCCGCTACTGTAGCGATTGAGTTCCTTGTGGCACTAATCCGACCTGCTCCATATAGAAGTTCATGCAAGCTTCTTTCGCCAATTCCATCGTTGTGGCAAAAGGCAATCTATTATGCAGTCGTTTTTTGCGATTTGAGATCGTTGCCCGGCACGGATATCAATATCATCAACTTCTCGATCTTGCTCACCGCGGACATGAATATCCTGAATGCTATACGCCATCTCGGACACGTCTGGCATAAGCGGGAAAACGTTAGAGGAGCTCTGTTAGCGCCTTACGAGCTGCTGAAGATAGTTTCCCGTAATCATGTCTACCCAAGTCCTGTCCCGGCCAAGCCGGTTTGCGGCATCATACACCAGTCTTAGTACGAGGTCCAGCGTGAGTTTTTGGTACGTGTGACAAGCTTGATGCGGTCTCGAAACCATGGGGCTCTAAGGGGGTGTGATGGGATTCAATCGAGGTAATGTCCTCGAAGGTGCTATCTTCCCTGACTTAGGTGATCGGTCGCGATCTGAACGGCATCATTTACGAATAAAGCGACGCCGATGAAGATTGCGGTTGCAATAGCAGGATCTCCGAAAACTGCGGCGCAGCCCAGACCAGACAACACCCGAAACCAGCCCGCACCCCAGCAGAGGCAGAGCGCATGGTGGGTATCCACCCCCACGGCCACGCACATGTCGACTTTGTACTCCGCGCACAATGGTCTTCATGTCTGAGATAGGGGTAGCGGTGTCAATATTTGTTGGTGTCCTCTCGGCACGCCCGTCTTCTCGCTCTAGATGTTATGCCATGCGCTGCAGTGTCTGGTTGAGGGAAGCTTCATCTTTGGCCTCTGGGTCCTTCGCTTTCTCTTACTTTCGCACACTCTTTCGCTAAGCACCTTCCTCTTTCTTCTTTTGTCATTCGCTTGATGATGTGCGCAAGAAACGACCTTGTACATCTTAGCTCGCTTTTTGGGAGTTTATACTGAGACTTAGTCTAAGGATATCATTAATGGGAGCAGACGAAGGGAGAAAGACCGAACCGATGGCTGAAGAGAAATAGATGTCTTCTGATCGAAAACAAGATGACCAACCTTCTCTATCCATTGCAAAATTGAAGTCGAAGAAGGGTTTTTGTCTAGCATCTCCACTACCATCGTCTTTCTCCCGATTACCCCCCAGTCTAGAATGTTATTAATGTCGTGTCTCATAGTCGCCCAAATATCATTCATGGCCATGGTGTGCTGCTAAACATTTGCGAAGAACAACCTTGGGATGAAGTAGTACAATGTCTTCCAATAATGAATGGAGTATCAATATGATTGTCTCTTGCTGGTAGATGCACTCATCCTTTCTTGGATCAGTGACGAAGAGTAAACGACGGCGTTACTCGTCGACATCGCATCACACTAGCCTTTATAGAGCTCTACAATCTTGGTGCCGCCGAGCAGTCCGGCGATTTGAGATCAATCTCGTCGACAGCGCTACTGAACCTCACGGAGATAGACCCACGACGCAGGACGGCGGCGAAGTACCAGTCAGACAAGTACCAAACGATAGAGCGACGGAGTGCCGGTCGTTAAGGAATACCTGATGCCTATAGGTATATTCGTATTCTTACCCCTTAAATCTCGATCATGTCGACTTAATCGCTGCTTATGAGATCTTGAACGCGATCAATCGCGCAATCTATTGTCTTTCTCAATCCTTTGAACATCCACGCCACAACCATCGTTCCCTAATGCCAATATATTGTAGGTCTTGACGCTATTGCGGACATTCTTCTCGATGGTAGACTCGATTGGCGGTCCAGCACTGATCGGTTTCTGATCAATGGGGATCTGACACATTCCTCCAGTTTACGTAATCTGTTGGTTGCCACTCTTGGATAGACATTGTGCGACAGAAACGCTCATTTATACCCATGTTGGAGGCGGTTCTACTGTGAGAACATATTCAATTGGCACTTAGATTCAGACATTCGAATTAGAAACGACTTTTCATAGATGTAGACTTACCGAGGGCCTTCTCTAACTGTTTGACATTCTTGGGCGCCGAAAGCGCGACCTTGGTCTCTTCGGAGCCTAGACGGAGTCAGTCAGATCAAACAAGAGAATAAGAAAAGAGGAGTAGACTTACCCAAGGTCTTCTCTGGCAATACACTGGCGTGAGTCATGACATTCGTCAAGTACCTCCCCATCAGTGTAGCTAAATTGGTTGGGTCACTAAAGATGATTTCTGGGCCTCTCAGAGGTCCGTGTTCGTATTCGTGGAAGTACAATGGCTTCCACTCTTGGCCCAAAATACCAGCCGCTCTGTTGAGGATTGGCCCGTCGGACCGCCATCAGGGCGGTGCCACTTCACATGGCTGCTTTGGGAATCCACCTCCGCTCTCGACAGGTCCGTTCTATAGAGCGCTATTCTTGCGAATACTAGAGCGTCTTTTCAAAATCGTATTGCCTTGTTCTCGTTCCATTGGTGAACCACCTCTCGTAGCCTTCCTTTGCTATCCTCAAGGTCATCGCAGGAGCCAATTCACTTCAGTACGGCTGATCGCCATATATAGATCCAATAATATTGATAGTTTATACTGGAGGTAGGCAAAAATGATTGTAAAGTGTAAGTGAGTAGAACGACCATACCGTGACTTGGATAATTGCCCCTCAATTTCTCTATGAGTCTTTTGCTGGCCTCAAAGACCTCTCAACCAATGATGTGGCAACGGGCTTGAAGGCGCCGCATGGTTCGCTTCCCTTGTGCTCCCTGCTTGGGTGGTCTACTCGCTCCATGTGTAGGTAGGGCGCTCAAGCTAGCCGACTGCCCTTTTTTGTTCCCGTAATCGAAGTATTTGAAGATTGGAAATCCGAACTCCGAAGCCGGTTGCAGGAACAGAGATCGTGACAAAGATTCGCTGTACATCCTGGCTTAAGCCTACGCAACACCGTTGTAGCATCGTCTTGGACGCGGGATTCGTGCTGGGCAAATAGTCCAGTAGGCTTATGTTTTGCGAGATGAGTCTGTAACGTTTGTTTGAATCGAGTAGAGCTGACCCACATTCGCTTCTGAAGCGCAACGGACAGTACTCGCGACGACCAATAACATTTATTGTTATAGAAGGGCGAAGCAACCAAGCAGCGCAGACGTAGTCGAGATGTATTGAGATATGATATTTTAGATGCTGGGATGAACGCAAAGCCTGAAGTTGTACAAGAAGAGATGGAGTCACCCTGGAAGCACAGGTCGATAGTAAGTGGTTAACATTGGTAAGCAAAAGGGGACTGGCTTCGAGCTATCCGACTGCTTACGGGCCCGCCGGGGGCAACTCGAACTTAATAGAAGATTGGTCGAACAACGCCAGTGAGACGGTTTGTGTTCGGGTAGGTCATGAGCACGGTATATTCTTCACGGATGCCTCCATTTGGTCGATGAGTCCCGACTGGCGTGTACACCCGTCGTGCGCAGTGACGGTGGATGCTCATAAATTCGAGAGTCACTCATATTCGAGCATTCCTGCAGCTTTTGCTCTTTGGTAGTGTCTTCATCTTCCAAGAGTTTCAGCAATAACGATTCCGGTTGTTCTTCTTCTATTTCATCCTGGTTTGATAGCGGTGCTGCATACTAACTCTGCAAGTATAATCGCTTCTCGCTTCTTTGAAAGGTGGAAAGGTCCATTTCTCTGTGTCCGGAAAATACAGCCAGGCTTCCTTGAACGCTCGTAAGGTGTCAACTCGCTGCCGATATAGTCCATCAGTATCTGAATTTATAGCAAAAGGAAGTAAGCGTTTTATCGACGCAAAGATATTGTGTTGAAATCGAGTAGTTGCAATGCGGGCAACGATAGCTATCCTGCTTGAGATGAACCCCATCTATGTAGCTTTGGAGCTCGGTCAGATTCTTGACGACAATACGGGCAATATAAAACCGATACTGTATTTGAATACTCGGAGGGGCCTAAGATGCCTAAGATGCGGTGCTAAAGAAGTTCGAAGGGGCTTACTCGCCACTGATATTGGGGATTCAGGGAGGTACATCCGAGATCCCTCCTTCAGCTCGCTCTTCGGGCTATTTTCGAGGTCGCTGATCGAGTTGCAGAAGATGAGGCTCTTGAAGAGCGACGATGACCACGATGAAAATAGAAGGAGAGGAGAGAGATGGAGGAGAAAGCAGAACCATAGCGACTGTAATCTACTAACAAACATGCTCTCCCCGATGAACATACTCGTTCTTTCGGAACCACTTTGAAGTCAGCATAGCGCAGTCAATTTATGTGGTGTCCCCAATATACTTGATCATTAAGCGCCTTCAAACCTTATAGAACTTGCAGCAATATGAACAGCGTTTCAGTGTCTGGCATGATCGAACAACCGTGATTGCGAGCAACAGCGTCTATTAGCCAGAGTATGATACGATAGTAATTCTTGATGTGTCACCAATGAATGATACACAGCACCGAACATCTTATCAAGTATGGTTGAAATGAAGCACAAGACTTTGACGGCTTTGAAAAGAATCAAAAGAGAGAAACCTTATTCTTACTGAATCGACCCAGGCTATGAGCTTCTGTAATCGGCTTTGCAGTCTCGAAGGAGGTCCATAAACACTCTCTACCCTCCACGGCTGGGTTCTCACCTGTGGAGATAGCCCGCTCTTCGTTCTTCAGAAATTGTTGTATGCAATGATCGCAAGAAGCACGGATAAACTCAATTCCTCAGATAGGTCGTACTGACCTCGTCGTACAGCCACTCACCCCGAGTCATATCTGAAACGTCCAAACTGTCTGCAGTATATTTCAGCTTTAGGTACTGGAAGGTTACGCCGGTTCCCATCTTCTTTGTCCACAGCTCCATCAACCAAAACTCACCATGATGGCATTTGGCCGCGATTCCACGTCTTCCGCCTCCTGCGTAGCACGTAGTCGTAGAAAACATGTTGACTGAAGTAACACTCACTCTAAGAATGGCTGAGATGAGTTTTTCTGCATTTCAGGATTAACGAACAGAAAATTGGATTAAGGGGAGTGTATGGGAAGTACTGCTGTAAAGGCCGTAAAGACAAGTTAGCTTTGTCGTGACGAAAAATGGTGAACAAGATCATACCTCTAGGGAAGCTTAGCTTGAGATCATTGTAATTACCCAACTGATGATGCAGGGCAGTTCCACAGTATGTTGGTATATTCATCAGTCGTTTTCTCGCAATACTTGGTGTTCGGTTTCAAAAACAGGTATTGTAGTTGTTCGAGAGGCTTGACGTCGAGGGGTGTACCCTTTTCGCCGGATAGAAACAACTGAGAATCAAGGGTCGCAACCGTGCAAACCGTGCGTTTTAGGCCTTAAACCAAACTGCACGGTTTAAACTGATAGTGTACGCTAGTTTAGGCCTTTAGTGGTGCAATTGAGGTGGGGGGGGCGGTGGAAAGCTCTGAATCAGACATCTTAGATGAGGTTGTAAGATGCAAAGTGGGAGAAGGATTTCGAGATTTAGAATTTCGCCGCCCAATGGAACCTGAGTCGGTCATCGGACCTGCTGGACCGTCGGGCCGCTCGCCGGTCGACCTAGTGATGGTAAAGTAAATAGTAATTTTTACCCGTCAATAAGGTTTTTATGCGTATTTTACCTCAACTCATCACCAAAAATCTTTCTCCAGGCGACGCTAGAAAAAAAACAGGCACTTCGGCGAAGTATTGAAATTTATTTCAGGGTTGCACCTAGGGCTAACCTAAACACACCCAAGATATCTATAAACTATCGGTGCAAACCGTGGTGTAGACCTCCTAAACCGAACTGCACGGTTTGCCAGATGCCTCAAACTAAACTGCACTAAACGGTTTAAACTGATAGTGCACCAATAGTGTGAAACGGTTTGCAAACGCTTGCGAACCTTGCTGAGAATTAAGTACGCATCTCGAACTAGAATTTATCTTACCGGTAGAGTGTCTGGCCATTAACTGGGAGTAGCTTCGCTTTTTCTAGAGCTTCTTATCTCGTGAGATGCCCTGAGTATCTTATCCAAGATCTCATAGCATTTGGCTTGTAATTCCTTCAGGGTGCAGCACCAGCGCGCTGTCAAGTGGACTGTGTAAAATAGAGCTGAGAACCTCTTCTCTGGAGGAGGAATCGTTCTGTCTTCCTCCACGATTTCTTGGATCACGTTGTCCTTCAAATCTTCGTCATCGTTAGTCTTCAATGTAACCATCGATTCGAAACATCAGTAGGCATCCAGCCGGGGCTTTTGGGAATCTTCAAGTGTTTCGTTCTAGTACATGGATAGTTCATAGAAAAAAAAGAAGACATGTTCTAACCTCGGGCTTCCTTGTGCTCCGAATTGGTTAAAGGTCCTTGGATGGTAGCTCGAAGGCTGTAGCCCCAAATTTCGCATCGATTTCCTGGGATCTGTCGTACGACTCCCCAACCAGAGTACCAACGGCCTTGAAGATTTTGACTGCCTCAGATTCCATAGGATCAGTTGCGTCGAAGCCTGGGACAATTCTTGATGTTTTGTGGATGAAACTTGTGCAACGGGTAATCCGATTTCAAGTGACCAGAATAAGATATTATACAGTCTTTTGTAAACTCGTAGTTTGTTTATCGCATTGTTAGAAATGAGACAGGAACAACCACTGCTATATAGGGAAGATTATTGCACACCCGCAGCATACGCGCGGCGCGTGGCATCGAGTACTGCATCAGGACTCCAAGACTTCCGATCGTGCCGGATGCTTCTAGAGGTATGCTGTCGAGTGCACTCTCGATCCCATATAATCTGCGTTTTTCATATAGACTCGAGCTAAGGCCTCGATGCTGTTCATTCTGTAGATATTGAGATGCTTCTGTGCATGCCATTGCATGAACCAAGCCGGGAACTTTCGTTGGAGGAGAGTGTCGATCTCGGTCTTCCTTCCGTAATACCTCGAGTCTTCGCCCATGGTTTCCTTCTAAGTAGAATCGAATGTTAGCCTTTCTTTCTTGAGTCAATAGACGAGACCAAGGTACAAGTCTCTGGGCAAGATGCTGTGCGACTTCCGAAAGACGACCAACATATCGTTAGTTGAGAAAATTCATTCCCCCTTGCGTTATATATAAGTTTAGAGCCTGGACTCGTTTCATATATGATCCACAAGGTTCCCCCTAAACTTTCGTATCTCGAGCGCCAAGGTCCTGGTGTTGGGCTTTTCACTCTTGTCCGCGCTAGAGAATTTGTCAAAACGCAGGATGTATGGGGCTTTGGCAGGACAGATTGCCACACAACACGCAATTTCTGAAATTCCATGCCAACAGCATTGCGCCTTCAGAGATTTTGGCAAAATGAGTATTTATTAATAAAGGAACGTCAATATAGTAAGTGATGTTTTTTGTCTTGATGTTCCACCTCATCCTCCGCCACTCAAGCAGCTCAACCACAATTGACATCACTGCCAGGGACAGTACAGGAATGATCGAAGCAGAAAGTGAGTTGTGGATCTCTGAAGACGCCGCGGACGTTCCTGGGTCAAAAGCATTTGATGTTTGAGGGCTGGGAGTCAATTCAATGCTGAGCGTCGGCGCATGTAGAGAATCTACCAGCAGCTCGTGAGCACGCTCTTTGGGCAGCTCGTTGTAAAAATGCGAAGCCATAGGGCGTGGCAGGATCCTTCGCGGACAAGCCGACCGCGTTTTGTCTCTCTGTCTGCGAAGATTTTCGGTCCATAGCTTCATATTGCCTAGTAGTCCTCACCAGTATGGGGACGAGCCTCAGTCGAGGCAGCAGCAAGAACGGCATCTCTGACCCGACGTCAGGAGAGGTAATACTCTCTTGCTGCATCCGGAAGTCAGCGAGATCTTGGTTGGACGCCTGAGGTGGTGTGCTAGGTTCCCATGGGCAGAGGAAGCATTGTTCGGATCGAAGTTATCGCCAGAAGCGTGTTCAATCGACTTTTCTTGGCCCAGTCGCGGTAGAGAGGTGCTAGGTGTGTTAGCAAGTAGAAGTTGGCTAATCCATTGAAGACTTCGAGTATCGTAGGCGTGAGTGATTTTCTGAATGTTTCGCAATTAGTATGGAAGAGAGAATCGAGTTTGAGACCATTGGCCATAGTGCCCCGTCTTCGATCTTTACCAACCATACCAAACCAAAGTAGCCAGGTTGAGAGGCTTGAACACGCACTATGCGATCAGATCCATGCTCTCTGGAGAAGTGTAACAGTCCTCTAGTTTCTCCTTACTCACATGAGTTGGAGTGAGTCTACTCTGGCACCCAGTCCGCTCAACACCCGCGATGAGGAGCCACAAAGACCATCCCAAAACAAGGTCGAAAGCCAAGATATCTCGGACAGCCCAAAAGTCTTCACTCAACATTCTTGCTCGAAGTGCACGCTATCATCATAGTAACCTCAATCTTTCCAGAAGCGAGATCAGGTCCTCTGGCAGGGACCCACTCCTCGTTTGTGGATTATAGGACCACCTACCACTTCAACCTCGGGTTGCCGATACAGATTTCTCATCGTCCCCAGCAAGAGTTACCAAATTGCTCGAGGGTACACTACCGCCATAGTAACCTCGATCTTTCCAGAGACGGAGTCAGGTCCTCCAGTAGGGATCCACTCCTCGCTAGTAGATTATAGGACCTCCTACCACTTCAACCTCGGGTTACCGATACAGAGGACCTTGCGGTGCACTCGTTAGCGCCTCCTATTACTTTCAGGTCCAGGTTTGAGCGACTCAGCTTGCGCTCCACCCACGCGGGCTCCATCTCTGTGGTTTCAAGCATCTGCATGCCTGTCTCACACTTCGGAACCACTGGGTGAGCGTCATAGTCGCATTCTCCGAGGCAAGAGAAGTTGAGACTGAGGTTGAAGACACTGTCACAGTATGGGGGAGGGCGAGGCCGCGTGCTTACTCACATCAGGGCGCAAGCAAGGTAGGGAATGTCTGCTTGTTGTTTCGAGTGAGGGTATAATAAGACGGGAGAGACGATGACATTCTTCGGCTTCAGTTGGCGAAGGATATTGTCAATTTTGGCACTAGAAAAGCCTTATTTGGCCATGGCTGGGAAGGAAGCAAGGACTTTCGATGGAAAATAATGATATATGACACCATGAGAACAAAAGTAGAAAGGCCTTGAGTTATGTAAAATCTGGTCCTTATCCTTAGTTAGAGGGTCATTGAAGTCCATAGTAGTTTCGGAGATTTCTGGTGGCGAGCCAGTAACCAACGCCTCTCATATCCACAAATGTAGTAGCTGCGCCGAGCCTTTGAAGGGTACTTCACTGCGGAATCCTGGGCGTGATCGTTTGTTTCTCTTTGTACTCGATACCGGTAGCCTGTGCTGAGCAGCAAGCTTATCTGTGCTTGGAACATTGTGTCCAGATCCCGCAGCTCAGTCATAGAACCTTCAGCCTGCTTGAGTGCATCTTGCAATCGAGCTCATAATGGGCTCCGAAGACTGAGCAAAACTAGTTGAGGCGAGACTTGCAGCTGTACAAGAGCGACTGTTCTATCCGTTTCCTTTTCCAAATGGAAGACTAAGGCTTTACTACCAGGATCTGTGCACTTCAGACGGCCTAAGTCCGTGAGCTCAGTCATCGCCATCGAGGCAAAGACCACATCACAACTTTCGTTTCTGCGATATAGTATATAGCCACTGATGGAATTGGTGAAATTCCTCTGAGACACGCCCAGGGGTGAGAGCCTTCGCTGTTATGGTTCACTCATGGTAGGACGCTTCCGCAGCATTGACCCAATCTAGTTCCTGGAGTTCATCATAGTGGCTGTTGAAATTGTAGAGGAAATAAGTCATTAGTATAATTGCTGTCAGAATAGATACACGCCAGAAGCCGTTCCGAAGCACGTGATCGAGTAGCTTGCTAGTAGATATCGTCGACTAATTACCTGAGTATATAAGAGTCTAGACGGTATCGAGAGCTGAGTGGTCACTCCTGAAAAATAGACAGAAAGACAGCATGGACGGGAGACATGTAAGACGGTAATCGGAACGTGGAAAGCTTCCTATGCTGGTGTTAGTAACAAAGGTGACGAGTGATCTGGTAGCCCTGAGGTAAAGGTGAGTCATCTTGAGCGCATGGGTCAGTGACTTTTGATAAATTCGCATGCATGCTCTAGCTCTTAGTTATGATCAGACCAATCTTCCACGCTCGACCTAGTCCACGTTCATGCTAGCCCAAGACCTTCCATGTCTTTTAACCCGCTTTTGCGTGGCTAATAGCTTTGCCCGTTCTTAGCCACCAGCACGTCATAGATCTCTTCCTCCAATTTCTGGGCAGGGGCTTTGATCACCAGCCTCGGTAACCCATGACTAAACCTTTTGAAGTCCTTGACGGTTGTCAAGCCCAAAAATTCGCCCATACTAGAATACGCATTCTTGAAATCCACCGTCAAATTCTCGAGCCTCAATGCAGCTAGGGTCTCGAAACACCAGAACCACTCGTTCTGCAGCTCAGTTGTAGCTCTCTGGCATTCATCGTCATACTGGTAGAGGTTGCCAAGCAAATCGGTGTCCTCATCGTAGGCATGGTAGAAAGCCATTTCGTCATGGTGGTTGGAGAAAGCAATGGATATTGATCGTATCAAGATGTATGCTTCCGGTGAGATGAGATGGAGGAACTCCATAGTGTAGCTTGGATCCCCCCTCTGGAATAAACCTTGTGAGCCGTCAGTCTACAGACTCTCTGAAACGAGGGTAGTGCATCTCACCAGGTGTTATAAGTCCAATAATCCATGCTGAAACGTGCATAGAGCTTTGGGTCAAGTCGACGGAGCAGTCTTGATTTTGCAAGGCAGAACGCAGAATCTGCGAAGCAATCAAGACCGTCCCATGTGGGCAATTGATCTGCAGTCACTTTTCCGGGCAGATAGAATGCTTCGAATAGCTTTTCAATGAAGAGATAGAGGATCTCTAGGGGGACACCAAGGATTTTGGAGGTAGCTAGCTCAATTTGAGTGCCATGGGTGTTTGCGTTCGGATCCTCGTCGTTGAGGCCAGCGTCTTCGTCTTCTTTAACCAAGCCGTTTGCGATCGAGGCGTGATAGAGAGAAGCGAAGCTGTCGCCCTCAGGAGGGGTAGAAGCGTGGTACTCGAAGTACGATGTTTTAGCAATGAGTACCTCCAGGTAACACCAGAAGTACTTGGACGTGGCGTTTTGAAGCTTAGTGCCGAGCATGGCCAGTCTATCCAGAACCATCTTGCAAAGTCGCCTCTGGAGCAGGAAGAGTTCTCCAATCGTGCAGCTCAGGAGAAATCTATCCAAGCGCATCTGACAGCTTGCTGGGAGAGTGCACCACAGTCCATGGAGAATACCTCGCTTGGTTATTGGGATACCTCTCCAGAAAACATGCAAGATTTTGCGGTCGGACCCATTATTTTGCAGCGGAGAAATGCCTTTCGTAACTGGTTTAATAGTATCTTGGTGACCTGAGGGTATGTGAGCGCTTAGTCTGATATTTTGTTACAAGATGACCTACCTTTCTCCATATTGTGTTATATCCTGGACTGAATCATCAAGGGTTTGAGGTCGAGAGTAATGGCTTAGAGGTACTGAAAGTGGAAAAAGGATGGACCATCAGCAGGGTGAGTAACACAGGTTTATAAGGATGAGACGGAGTAAATCAATAAGTGGAAGTGAAATGATGAACACTTGACAATGTTGTAGTGTTGGACGATACGCATCGCGTTCACAGGATGCTGGGTGTTGAGGGTGATTGTAATCGAACACAGACATCGTGAGCTTGTGATAGGAGGGTTTTTGATCAGATGACCCTGTAAGTTCAAGTCACTGAGCTTTCCTTTGTATAAATTCTCATGGTGCCAGATATTCCGTATTACTCGCGGTTGGTATATAGGAATATAATATAAGATTCGCTGAAATCATTGAAGATTGCTACCACAACGTAGCATTGAGTATTGAGGCTGTAGAGATTACGAAAACTGCTCCACCCGGAATTTGGTGGTAATCCATCGTGTATCTATTGCTAACGCCGGATCTTTGGGTGTTAGCAACTAATCACCAGGTCACGAACCAGGATCAAATCATCCCAGGACCATCAGAAAAGGTTTCGGTATTCTGTGATCTGAACTATTGGGCTCCAAAGTAAAGTCAGCAAAGCCAGGTAAGCCCAACGGGTGCAGATTGCGTTCCGATTGTGACGATTCTGAGAAAGCGAACCCGTGAAGAACATGATGGAAGGCTTCGCGGCACCAAGATTGCCCGGTGTATGGAGTACCTAAGCTAGATTGACTTTCGAGAGACACCCGACTGTGTTCTGGATCTGTTGAAACATAGAGCAGCTTCTCTGGCTCGCTATCAAAACTGGACGATGGGCTTGAATGTCTCTTGATGCACACGTTGATGAAAGCGTCGTCTTCCCATTAATTGCAGACATTGTTTATTGAGTCTGAGCTACGTAGTCAATGTTCGCGGCACTGGTTCGTCTGCCCTAATTGATCTTGGATTAGGCTTGTAATAAGTCGATTGAGATAGGGGCATATGCAAGCAAAGTGGGAGGAAACTCCTGAAGTATGCATCTCTGTGGGCAAGTAGTGGTGAATGTGCGGGAGGGCTCAAAAAGCGAATTAAATGTGAAAGAAGTCAGACGTTGAAAGTAAGTGCTGAATAGGTGAACTTTAGCTGTGACTGACCACACAGAATAAACATGAAGGAGTTCAGGAAATCTCATTCATGAAGAGTAGATCGAAGAGATATTCAGTAGAAGTTTGCTTCATCAGAAGACCCAGCCACAGGTCCACCGTGGCAAACACTTACATACTTGGGCTCAGTAATCAAGGGCTTTGCTGTGCTGGTTTCTTTTTCACAAGAATGGGATCGACAGTCAAACTTGGCCTCATCTCTTTCAGCTGTCCCCAGCTGGGAATGATGATTCGGCTGGGGTTGAAACGACTTGACCTCAGACGACATGAGCGAGAAGTTCCCGGCTTGGGCTTCGGAAGAGAGCTAAAGCCTTTGACTGAGCAACAGCGCGAGACGTACCTCGACAGCTTGGATTTCGCCTTGCTACCAGATATGACCTGCCAACGTCTCTCCCGTACTGTGAAGCCTCTGCATCTATCGAACGGAATATGAGTCTTTGGTGATTTGGCTGCTGAAGTAACGTGACGGTTCGAAACGGCTCCTACGATTGCCGCCATCTCACAAGAACCTTCGCCTCTCTGACATGCATGTTCAGCCCTATTCAGCCCCTGCTTCCTTTTTGGCAAAGAGGTCAGGCTACTATGGTGCTAGTCTTCCTGCATAACCAATTCTCCACTGTATTGAGCAATTTCACAGCCGAATAGCAAATGATCGATTCGCTGAGGTAAGTGGTAACACCTTACAGCATGCTGGCCCTCTTACTTTCCGTTGGCTCTGCCCTGCTTTTGGAGCTTTCATGCCTGACCGGATTGACTCTCGTGCCAACGAATCCCCTTCTATTCCTGCCAGTCCTCCCACGACCCAGCCAATTGAGTTTCAGCTCTTTGGCCAGATCTTCCATCTTCCGCTGTGGGTCATCATTACTCTGTACACTCGCTAGCACACTCACACATTGTAGCATCCGGCCCACGGTCTCCGTGAATTGAGTGCTATCTGGCGGAGGCTGCCGCCGCGCATTCGAAGAGCTGAACGGCGGCAACTCAGGTGCTGATAGGTTCGAGGTAGCTCTACTTCTAGCGCCATCCCCAAAAACAGTCGAGCCTTGCGAGTTGAAGCTAGCAAAGCCAGGATCTAGGCTTCCTGCTGTACCTGGCCGGCCAGCACCGCCTTCCGGACTTTCATTCACAAGGCTTACTCCAGCATTATCGAGGCTCAGGCGGGAGAAAATAGCTTTCAGAGAGTCGTGCCGTGGTAGGATAACATTGTCTCGGTAAGAGACCAGTACAATGTGACGTACATCAAACTCATTACCGAATGCATCATTCGCCGAGTCTGGGTTCACCCCCCAAAATTCTGCGGCTTCTTGTGAAGTCATAAGGGTACCATGACCTTTGAACTCGAGGTCGAGCGGTAAAAACACAGCTTGCATATAAGGTAGGACCTTTCCATAAACGAATATCCACATACTAGCCAAGTGAGGCACAAGTCGCGAATCAGGCACACCGCGTAAAGTATGATCAAGGGATAGAAAACCCGTACGACAAAGCTCATGTACATCCTGCGTGATGACCGCTGGCATCCGTTGGAGTATGCATCGTTGTATGTGGATAGATACGAGTCGATTGAGGTCTTCCACAGGCATACGAAGCTGCTCGCCCTCGAAGATGATAAGCAATTTCGCCTTCAAGAAATCCCAAGCATCTTCGGGACTCATGTTTGAAATACCGAACCCTTGCAGAGTTCCTGGACCAGGTAGTTCAGTTCCATGCGAAGTCGAAGGAGCAGCGCCAGGTCCGAGAAAAGCATGAGCAGAGGAGCCTAGCGGACCCGTCAAAGCCCAATCGCCTCGCTCAACGTCAGGCTTTCGATGATCACCCGCAGCTTCTTTCATCTTTTCACGCAACGCGCGCCCACCATGTCGAAGGTCCAAGCCACTGACAGACTTCGCAAATGTTGCGGCTGTGGGACCCGGCGAGGCTGGGGCGAATGAATATAATGGTTGTGGAGCGCTTGGGTCTATAGGTCGCGAATTACTGGATGCTGATGATAGTGGGAGTGTATGATCGTCTATTTTATCGCGTAACTTGTTCTTTTGCCTTGACAAAAAGTGGTGCTTCTTGTCCTTCTCTGCAGTCACCTGGCGGTCTGTGGGGATCAGGGTAGACGAAGATGCGTTATGTGAACTGTAGAAAGACGGGGCCACAGAAGCCATAGAATCAGCAAGACTTGTCACAGATGGATTGACCATCTTAGACAAAGCGCTTGGTCCTGGCGGGCCCATCTTGTTCGGAGACGTCAGGCCTTTATCCCTCGAGTCCGCATCTTTGTGACCAGATATTCCGAGTTGTTTTGGCTTCGAAAACAATTTCAGCTTTGATTTCTCACTTCTCAGCTTGTGCTCCTTCTCTGGGACCTCGAAGGTTGTCAAGCCAGGCGACAGCTGGGCACCGCGAGGATAGGCAGCACTGGCAGCCGTCGCCGCCGCAACAGTAGGTCCTCCCACGGATCCGTTCGAGTACTGACCACCAGTTGCCGGTCCTCCACTTGGTTTTCGTGTACCGTCTTGCGCTGTCTGTATAGATGGCGGCTTTCGCTTTAAGGCACTATGAATTGAATCTTGAGGGCTTGGTACGGTTTGCGATCGCTTCCGGACATGCTGGCTTGATCCCTGCTGTTGCATTGCCGCCTGAGCAGCAATCTGAGAAGCCGTAAGTTTCGCCGTTACAGCATGGTCAGGTGTTGCTGAAGGTAATGAGGGCTCAAAGAAGCCTTGCGAATGCTGTCGCCTGTGCCTGTGCGGGTCGGGGCCTACCGGGGACTGCTTGCCTAGCGGTAGCTCGCTGTTGGCGTGACCGAAAGAAGGTCTTGAGAAGTTGTTGACCGACACTGTGCTTGCATTCGAAGTTGATCCTGCATACATTTGTGCTCGTGGGGTTTGTAGAGGCATGGGCGACGGGTTGCCCCTTGACAGAGCCGTAACCTGTGAAGAGCTGGATGAGTCGCTTTCTGAGAGCTCAGCAGCATTCTGCGCTTTGGCTTGAGAGGTCCCTGGTGAGGCCGGCGAACGTGGAGAGAAGGCACCAGCTCGCCGGTGATTTGTAGAATTCATGAGTTGGACATGTGTGACGCCGTTTTATGCTCGCAGTCGGTAGGAAGGTGATTCAGCCCTTCTGCTCAGCGGGCTTCGAACCTGGATTGCAATAGCTCTTTGAGTGGCAGACTCATAATGAACTCACACAGGCGGCAACCGGCATACCATCGAATATAGGCACCCACCTACGCAGGATGATTTGCGCTGAGCTAAGCCATTGCGACTCTAGGGAGAGGATGCAAGCATCGAGGCCGAAGGTGATGCCGCTATGACCGCCACCAGCTTTTGGCGCTTGCAAAAGTTATTCAATCCCTTGGCGCTTTCTAGAACCACGATATCTTCAATTTTGATCTTCAATTTTGATCTAGTTTATTGATTTTTGCTACAGCGCTTGTAGTGCTTATTGCGACAATCTCAACACTACAAGAAATGCATACATTACTATTGATGGTCATTAAGTCTGGTTGAAGATTTCTGACTTGAAGCTTGCCAGCTAGCGAACACATCAAGCCTGAAATTCAGACTACGATGTAAAAGTTTACTATTCTACGAGTATAGAACAGTACTATTTACATGTATCTTCCATACCTTACTACAGTCTGTCACTGCATAAGGACTACGTGCATCAGTTCTCTTAATCTTGATATAAGCTTAAGTTGTAATTTTGATAAGAAAACAATCTTGATGTAACCTAAATCTAATAACGTCTTCATCGGGCGGTATTGAGAAATCTCAAAAGTCTGATATCTCTGTATTCAGCAATACCCTTGTACATGTTCTATACACAACGCTACGGCCCTTAATGAAGTCTATAAGCATCCTCTCAGCCAGCCTGAGCCTCCCCTAAGCTAGAGTCTAATTGTTGCGACCCCTTTTCCTTGGACATCGAATCCGTGGGAGAGAACCACCTTCCAGGATGCCAAAATGCTAGGGTACCGACAGCTGCCACAACAGGCGCGAATTCAAAGGTGCCAAAGAATACTTCATGGGTAGAAGCATTACCAAAGACACCCTGAGCCGTCTCCGCCAAGCGAAATACCGTCCGAAAATATATCAGGAAGCTTGCGGCAAAGAGAGCGACGATGAATGCATTTCTTTGTTTGACCAGAGCTTTCGTCGCTTCGTCCCGCCCAATGGAGGTCCGGAAGACAACCACCAGGACAACGAAAATTGTCAGAGCAAAGCTCTGGATGGCGAGGCCGGCCAGTAAGATGTGATTGCCCTTGGCAGGATCTTTGCCCTTTGATTCAAAACTCCCAATCATGGCCGCACCCGCGATCTGCAAAACGGTGGTAACGGCGTCGACGGTAATGAAACCCCAGAGGATCCACTTAGGATTCACCCAAGGTCTGAGGGTAGTGTCGTAGCCACACGCGGAAGCCCGTTGAATTAGCTGGGTGATGCAGACGTAGATACTGACGGAGATGAAAACCGGTGCAACCACGATGAGGAAATACTGTAGCACAAACCAGATGATGGAGTATGGGTCCTGCTGCGAAGAAAGAGTGCGGAAGACATATCCTAGGACTTCGAGTATGCATGCAAATGTGAGCGGGCCAAGCGACCAGGTCTTGAAACGAAGCATCTGAATGATATGCAGGACACTGCATGTCGTGAACAAGGCTATTGCCAGGGATGCGAGTACAATAGATGGTGTGTATCTGGTTCGGCCATTAGCTGGTTGTTCAGGCTTCGGAGGCCCCGATCAGGGAAATGTGCTGACCCATAGATGATTATATGCGCGTCATGCGCCCCATTTTGGGGAGGGAAATTGGGGTTGGTAAAACCAGCACCGGTGGGACGGAAAGGGTTCACACTGGTGGTAGTTGCCATCTCGATTTTTTGAAGCGTTATCGAAATTCTCCAAAAGGCAATGAGAACAAGTGCAGAAGCGCTGGACCTACGTGGTAGCGTGCGTAATACCGTAATGGTATTAAATGTGTATGCGTGCCATGAAGGTCCGAGATAGAAGGACAAAGCTTTCTTTTGTAGAGCAATAGCACAGATCACCACTCGAGACCGGCTGCGGGTCTTTAAATGTGCCGCACATGTTTTAGTATGCAGCCAATGAAAACGCGTTTGGTATTTAAGCTGAGATTGAAGTGAAGCCTAATCTTGCTACCGCATTCCTCAAGGAGAAAGTTCCGGCATCCAAGATCACGAATCCCAGACTAATAGAGGGTGTGAGCTAGTCATTCTTTGCACTGCAACACGGCTTAGCTCATTCGAACCCTGGAGTCTGAAAAAAGTGAGAATCCACATTATATCTTCCAAGCCAATTGCTTTGCGAGTCGTATTCGGCAATCTACCTCAGATATGCACATCCCAGGCCATTTATGTAGCAGTCGCATCTTGGCAGGCTCGGCTTCTCGACACACCGATGCCAAGTCTATTACCTAGATATCTCCCCTACACCGCATGCTCATTCGCAGTATAACATTCGCGGTCGCGGGGGGAAATGCTGAACAAGGGAACAGCCCCGATCGGATGTAAAAGCCAAGACAAGGATATCATGACGGTGAACATGTACACCTGTTTGGATGGCGCGATGACAGCTCAACGATCTCGAAAAACGTCGAATGTTGAGACAGGTGCGTCCCCTGTAGGATACGATGTCACTCAGAAGAGTTGACGGGGAAATATGTCTCCGACGAGAGGAAAGAATATCCACATGCTCGGGCCGTTCTGTCCAACAGTAGCCGTTGTGTGTCAGAAGCGCAGGTCTCGAGATATTCGCAAGCTGCGTAGCACTCAAGGCGTGCCCGACGAGCGACCCACCATAGATCAACTTGGCATAGACATCCTAACCATATCGCGATGATGCATATTGCCGAAGGATTACGTTGGTGAAGCAACGTCAGCAACTTCGGATCCAGTCGATATGCAAAGGTCATGACATGTGTTAGAGGCCGTGTGCGGTCTTCTCGTGCCACCAAAGCTGCCAGATCGTATAAGGCTTCGCCGTATGGATTGCTATCAAGTGCCTTCTCCTCTTCGGAGATACCAAATGCAATCCTCCACTCCATCGGGATCGTGTCAAACATGCCCTTCTCGAGCCTGGACGTTGATTGCAGCGTAATTCGGCTGGATGACGGGGTCTGCTGCACGGTCTTCGCCCAGATACTCGTAGTCAGCCAGCTCTTATGCTGGAGCAGCATTGTTCGCCATCCACTCAGAAGGGTCAGCCATCTCAATCCGTCGCTACACTTCGGGGACCATGATCCCGAGGGCTCAAGTCGATGCAAGAAGAAATTTTGTGTGCTCAGAACATGGCTTGTCAGCAAAACGGCGTCCATAGTTGACGAACTGGGCGGAGTTGTCAGCCGCGATCGGAAAAGGGTGATGGCCTTCCACAAGTGCTGCTCGACCAAGGAATCAGAATGCTCATTCGCACGCAAAAACCTCTGGTGAGTAGCGGCCAGGGCAAGGACAGCATGCTTTAGGTCTTCGTGCTGGAATGCCAAAACCAGACTTTGCTTGACTACGGTATTCTAGCACGGATCTGTAAGGGTGGCCCAGGTACATGTAGTAAAGTGATACCACAACTCAGCGTCGGTTCCAGTAAGTACAATGGGCTGAAGATGACCATGCAGTGACAGCTCGCTAGCATTCGAAGACGTTGACAGATTACCAGATTGTCCAGCGTAGCAGCACCGAAAGTGCCGGGTTGAGCAACGACGGCACACCGGCTTCTCCTCGTCGCACTTGAGCTTTGCCAATTTACAGGCTTGACAGCCCGAGCGCGATTTGGCATGGGCTCTTCTAGGGTGGACGGGTTTTCTGATAAGCCATCTCTCTGGATTCCCAATGGGCCCAATGGGGGATGGCGAAGATGCGGGCATACTTGGTCCAGATCAGTGGCCGGCCACCTGACCAAGCTTTGACGCGAGTGGGGCAAGATGTGTGTATGTATGTTGTGCTCGAGTGCCAGTTGTTCCACCGTCGTCATCGGGAGCTTGTGTTGTCATGTTGGCATTTTCGCCGGACAGGGACTGCTGGTGCCGAAACCAACTTTGGTGACTGATGATTACTGGAAGACCGCAAGTCATTGGGAGTGGAGCGGGAGTGCATCTCCATCTAGAGTGGGAGATGAATAAGTAGTGGTGACTTGTGCTTTGGCGGTAATTCAGTCATGCCAAGAATGCCAAGCAAGGCTCCACCACGTGAACCTATCAGAAGGCGTTGCGTTAGATCTTAGCTCAAGGATCTTGCACCGTGATGACTGGACGTTGCATGTGCCTTGACTTGATGCTTTGATGCTTTGATGAGTAATCGGAAATATATGAATCCTGGAAGCACCATGTGTCCGCCCTGGCCATCTAGGGAATTCATCTCTATCGGGCTGCTGCAAACTAGCCCAGGGAGAAAGATCGGAATTACCACAGGATCATGTACCTCCTCACTGTTGCTCGTTCCATGTTCAACATGAGTACGAGCTTCCTGGAGACCTCGGTTACATACATCCCGATCACTTTCGTGCTGTACGTGACGGGTCTGGTAATATGGAAATGGATTGTGTATCCCAAGTACCGGAGCCCTCTGCGCCACTTGCCACAAGCTCCTGTGCCTACAACCCCTAACACTATCATAAACCACCACTGATTTGCGTACAGGGAGGTTCGTTCCTCATGGGACATTTCCCCGAGGCTTTTCGTACCTACCCAGGTGCACCACTTCGTCGTTGGGTAGCCGAAGTACCGAACAATGGTCTGATCCGTTATCTCGACATTTTCAATATGGAGCGCATTGCCATAGTCAAGCCAGAGGCACTGGCTGACGTTCTGGTGCACAATTGCTATTCCTTCGAGAAACCACGAGCACTGCGGAAGGGTATTTCTCGGATCTTGGGTATGGGTCTCTTTCTAGCTGAGGGGAATGTCCATCAGGTTGGTTCCAAATTTGCTGCAGCCGTTCTGTGGGTGAGTATGTTGCCGACTGCCTTCTAGTTCCAACGGAAACACCTTTCGCCAGCATTCGCTTTTAGGCACCTCAAAGATTTGTATCCGGTCTTCTGGGCAAAGTCGGAGGAGCTCGTGACAGCTGTTTCTCATGAAGTGAAGTCCAACGACAATTCAGAAGTTGAAGTCAACTCTTGGGCAAGTCGTGCAGCACTGGACATCATTGGCGTCGCTGGAAGTAAGGGCCTTTTCCCCTTCTACCCTGCAACTGCCAAGTCCCGATACCTACCTACCGGTAGCCATGCCACGAGTGGCATGGGACATCTGCCGGGCTTGCCACCCTTCTTTGTAAATTCCTTCTTTGTAGATTTCTTCTCGTCCGCCGTTGGTCATCACGGCGAAAACAGGCTGACTCCTATAGTGGGCTATGATTTCCAAGCCATCGCAAACCCGAACAGCGAGCTGCTGAATGTGTATAGATCTCTGTTCAGTCCAAGTCGGTTCGGTCAATTGCTAGGAGTCTTGGGTGCCATCCTACCCCAATGGGTCATACGAGCTCTACCGTAAGAACTAGTCGCACCAAATTGGAGACTCACCTTGACCCTTGGCAGTTTCAAACGCAACTCCGATATCCAGAACTCTTCAATCATCATTCGAAAGCATTGTATGTCACTAATCGAACTGAAGAAGCAAAAAATCGATGGTGCCGAAGATGGAAAACGTGACATCATCGCAGTGGCACTCAAGTCTGGTGCGTTCTCTGTCCAAGAACTGAGTGACCAGGTCATGACATTCCTTGCCGCTGGACACGAAACAACAGCGTCAGCAATGACCTGGACGATATACCTCTTATCAAAGTATCCCAAAGTTCAAGCCACATTGCGCGAAGAGATTCTCGCCACTATTCCCCGCCAGAGCGATCAAGCACAATCAGTCACGGCGACCACGATCGATAGCTTACGTTATCTGCAAGCCGTCTGCAACGAATCCATCCGCCTATTCCCGCCCGTCGCACTCACCGTCCGAGTCTCCGTCCGCGACACCGTTATCGCCGGCCAGCACATCCCCAAAGGCACAACCATCACGCTCCCTCCATGGGCCGTCAACACCGCGACCGAGCTGTGGGGTGCCGATGCCGGCGAGTTCGTGCCAGAGCGATGGCTCGATCCCGAGAAGGCGGGTGGAAGCAGCAGCAACTTCGCCTTCATGACGTTTCTCCACGGCCCACGAAGCTGTATTGGGGAGAAGTTCGCCCGCGGAGAACTGGCGTGTCTTGTTGCGGCCTGGGTCAGAGCGTTTGACACGACGCTGGCGGAAGACGGGTTTGTGCCCGAGATTCGAGGCGGCATTACTGTCAAACCCTTAGGTGGGTTGCGAGTTAAAGTCAGGCGGCTGGACTGACCTGCGGACGCATTGAGTTCTGTACTTGGCAATCAACTCATCGTGTGAGTCTACTGAAGTCTCTTTAGACTTGACAATGCTCTTCGATGAGTCGTCAAATGCTCAGATCTACAGAACAGAAGGAAACGGTGACGATTAAGTCTTCTCAGCATCGTCTTACGCAAATAGGAATAGATACGGTTTCTAGATCAACTGCATTGCATCGTCTAATCCAACTACAACAATTGCTCCTCCAAGTACATCAGTTTGCCCGAGATTCGACGTACGTAAAGCCTGAAGAACCTACACTCGGCGGAGGCGTTTCTGCGTGTTGCACCACCAAGTGTAGTCCGTTCTTTCTGAATACATATACCGTCCAAGCTGAACTCCTTCTCTCCACACCAAAGTAAAAGCGTAGATTTAGACTATTCATACATCGTCCCCCTCTTCCCCCCACGGCGAAACAATCGCCAGTGTCCAGCTCTCGCCGTCGACGACAAAGGGGTATACACAAGATCTTCAAACACCTTGTCAGGGCTGGAATCACAGGGGCAGAGCAACGAGATTCGCGCCTAGAATCTATGAAGCTCTGTAAGTCGCAGTAAGTGGAACAGGTCAAGGGGGGGTATTTTTTGGGTCAAGAGTGCGAAGTGTGTATCTTTTGGGCTGCTTTCTTTCTTTGTGCCGATATGGTCCAGATTGCAACCGCGTTTCGATAATTTCATAGATCGATTGGAAGGACTGAGGGTTTTGGAATCCACGATGCGGAATGAGCAGAATTCCTGCGGAGAAGCTTCTGTGCTTTTATTTTGTTCTTGGTTCTTTGTGTTCGATCTCCGCTACTTCAATGATGGCTTGTCAAATTTCTCTGTATCTGCATATGTCATGCGCAAACCATCAATTCAAAGGGACGAATATGTGCTCGAAGATCATTCAGCACCGAGCCTCCGGGCCGAGGGGATTTTAGGGGCCATGGAGAAGTGAACGTTCAGAGGGAATGACCGCAAGACTGGAAGTTCACCTTCTGCTGAGTGCGAGAAATCTTGAAGGCCGTTGGTATGTTCTTCTCAACTATCGAGGGATTTTGTCCCAGTCCATTTAAGGTATGACTTAAGGTGACGGGGTCGAGTTGCTTCTCGCCCAGGCTCATTCTTCTTGCTTTCACTACTCGTTCCATTAGCCGATGACTTCGATTATACCGCGGCTTTACTGTTCCCCAAGTCTGGAGAAATGTAGGCCAGTTCGTTGATTAACGCTCTGGCCGCGGTCGTGTTGGGTCTGCTTTTGCGCTGTGATCAATCATTCAGGTACAGGGTAGCTGCCTCTCTAGGGAATGGGGAACTCGCACCAACCTCGGAGGCAGTCCCGTTATCACGGCTCGGTAGCATCATGTTAAACGATACTTATAATCAGCAAGGACGAAGTGGAGATAGACCAAGTAATAAATATCCTCAACATCGCCCATCTTCACGGTATAATGGTCCTCTCCGCTCACGGAATTGAAGATTTTTTTCTGTATGGCTTCTTGCCGAGGCGCCTGCTAGCATTCCCAGTCATTCGTCCTGGTTTCACAGACAAGCTTAATGTTGGAAATAAGCAACTCGTTCACCCAGATTGCTCCAGCTTGACCATGAGAGCTCTGTATCGGAGACTTGGATTCATTCGCTATGCCGACCGTACCATTCGCGTCCTTTGTTATTTCATTGACAGCCCGAACTTTCTTCCTCTGGTCGACTTCCTCCCTCCACTGCATCTACAGATTCGTGGAGTACACTAGCGAGGATGCTTCTCCCCAAAGTGGGATTACCTACTTTTCTCCTGACTGGCGCTCCGCTTCTTGTCATCTTCACAAGCCATATTTTTCAAGCCCCGGATCATTCTGTTAGCAGACGTAATGGCCCTGATGCAATCGTTCCCTTCGCTGTACCTCCACTCGATGCTTCAGCATCGAAGGTTGCAATTTCTTTCGGATCCAAGACCGCATTGCGCGAAAGCCTCCTGGACGTAATTTCGGTGAACACTTCTCACCATAAGCGCGATCAATGGTATGATCCTCCTCTAAGACTATCGCGTTGAAGTGCCCCGGGGCTAACGACTTCAGGAGCGACGCGGTAGCCGAAGGCCGCAAACTTTACGAAACAATTCGGAGCCAAAGGACACTCCCGAGTCCCTTCTTCGTCGAGCGTTGGCTTATTGTACGTACCTCCCACCATCTGAAAGGAAGCCAAGGGTACAGCGTGCTGAGGGACAATACAGGGTTTTTGGCCGGAGGACAGTGATCGCGATGCCGATAGAGTGGGCTGGGAGCTATATACACGAGACGCCATGCCTGCACACCCAGAGGACGAGAGCGACGCATCCAGCAGCGACACGGTCGACAGCGAGGATGAGGACGAGCAGTTCGACCCTCCCCATAACGAGACGCCCGAGGGCTATGAACAGCCCTTCGGCGATCTAGACATCCCGCTAGGAGACAAGAATGAAAATTGGGTCGCTTACCAGAATGTCGATTTTGCCAATTGCTATGGTACCGGGCATGTAAGTGTTCTGGAGTTGAAGCGGGTAGCTTATAGCCGCTTATGACAAGCTTGAATAGCAAGCCACTATGGGAAATTTTGGCAATTATTATAACGTGTAAGTAAATTTTGAGCATCTTCTACCCTTTTCCGAGGGTTCCAAGAAACTCTAGCGTTTTCAGCGCGACCCTCTCTGAGCGACCCGTTAGCTATCTCATTACCCTACCCTACAGAGCAACGCTGACTGCAGGATGTACTTAGGCCTGGCAAAACGATTGTTGCAGCTTTTAACTTCAGCCCGGCTTTTAAATTGAAGGAGCAGTACGAACGCAGCGGACGACGGTTGCCACGAGATTGGGCAAAAGAACTTCCATTTGTCTCGAGATGGTCGGATGTTACCTGGATCATTTGGGTGGATTTATCACGAAAAGCAGGAAGACCACCGGGTAACCTGAAGCACGTCTTCAGACACCATATCATAACTGAGGCGACTAGAGAAATCATCGCCAAGGCTGTGTATTCGCAAACCCCCCACTGGCCAGGAAGAAGATTCACACCGAATGACGAGCAATACATGGCTCTGTTATCAACGGCCCATGGCAAAGGAGTCTTCAACTTGCTGACGCAGCACCCGGCGGAATTCGGTTCCAGGAACATCGAGTCGATAACGGTCTTCACGACGGCGCCTCACGACAGTAGGGATCACCTGCTGTTTACCTTTACCGATTAGAGAAGACAGGGAGACTAGGATCTGTTGCAGTGTGAGAGCCTAGAAGTGAGGGTAAGACAAGTGTACCAAGTAATGCTTGTGAACGGATACTGTACCACAGGCATGAAGTCCAATTGCCAGAACAACATTTGACAGGCATCATGAGCTTCGTTCTCCGATAATGATGAACGTCTTGAATCGTGCATAGATGTATTACAGCCTCTTGGAAAGAACAGATATAAGCTGCCAGTAGCGCCCATATCGAGCCTAGATGCTAGCCTCAAGGTTGGAGACCCTACAGACAATACCTAGATGTTGGTGGACAGGTGGGTTCAACCGTTATTCTGAGTATGTCCTTGAACTTTCGGAGGAACAGATACAGAGCCTCGTCAATCTGTTGAACGCGCAGGGAATATCATACAGCCGAGATGAGTGAGTCTTATCCGTGAGAACGCGAATGCTGAGAGCCTTGTTGTTCGCTACTCGCGGCTGCATGATCGCCAGCTTTCCATAGGCATGTGATCGCCAATAGAAAACTTCTAGAGCAAAGCGGCAGCCTCGGGAGAAACATCGAGCTGAACGCAGATGGAGATGCAGACTGCAGCACGATTGATACGAGCTGGACCCTAGGTATAAATTCTCGCTAGCGCAGGGGATTAGAGATCTACACCCTTGACCCAAGCTGTTCCTTTTGAAACGTGCCCCCTTATCCCGCCAAGAGACCCATTAAAGTACCCTTGTCACTTGTGCTACCCCGCGGCTGTGGCCTCTTCGTATTGGTAGAATCTTCGCACACACCCACATTTGGCCAGATATAAGCGCGAAGGTTGCTTCATTGGCATCAGGCTCGACGTCCGCTTGCGAGTATTGTTACATAACGTGCCAAGCACGTAATGCCAAGGACATTACGTTTTACCGTTGTTTGATTAGATCCCGGATGCGAGCCTGATCGCTGGATGCACGTTAATTTCTGTCGATTACTATCGGGCGCGATTTTGCTCTTGTTTACATTATTTCTTTGCTTATTCGCTTGCTTGCTTGTTTGCTTGCTTGTCAATAGCTTGCTTGCTTACTTGTACAAGCGTTTATTTTATTTTCTTGACAACAACATTGCTTGATCTCTGTACAAGCATATCTTGTCGCTAGAGAATATCAATATTAAGCAACGAGATATATTGCTTTCTCCCAATTCCGCTATACTATTATAAGAAAGTAGGAATAGAATTCTAGTTAGTAGACAACTACAACAACAAAGACTTATTGCAATGCATGCATAAATTGTACTATACAATTTAATAGTATATTAAGTAGCTAAGATTCTAAGATACTTAATATATATTATAGCAAAATATTTTTTCAAAAATAAAACAATAGTCGATTTAATTTCTATAATATTAATTGTATTTACTAGAATTGCTTCGACAATTAAATTGTTACAAATTTGTTTAGAAATTTAGTTTATAAAATACTATAACTTTAAATTAAAAATAACAATTTTGCAATATAGATTTTATTAAATTAAATTAAACTTATATTAAATCTACAAAACTAAATAACTACTAGAGAAATACAAAACTATAGAATAGTTATTGTATAAAGTTGTTTTTATATTGTAATTGCTAATAGTATAATAATTAATATTAATATTAATATTTCTTTGCAAATTTGTCTAGAACAAACTCTTTATTTTGGTATTAATAACTTAAGATAATATATAGATTTTGAAATTATATATAAGTTTTCTATCTATAATAATATTAGAATTAAAGAGTTATAATAGATTTAATACAATATTAAATACTTTGTCTAAAGTAGATATATTTAGCAAATATAAATTGTTCTATTTCTAGCAATTTTTCTAGTTATTATTAGTTGCAATATTATGCAAGATATTTATACAATATTTTCTAACTATTGTTAAAATACAAAATTAAAAAATAATCAATATATATATTTTAAGAAAAATTCGAATTTCTAATTATCTAAATATTGTTTCGATATATTAAGAATTAGCTTTTTACAATACTTATAGAAATATCTAGATTGTTCTAATTACTAAACTATTAGAATAAATATTCAATATATTACGCAATAATTATTAAGTATCAAAAAAAAAAAAATTCTAAAAAAAATTTAAATCTCTATTTTTGCTAAAATATATATTTTTTTGATTTGATTTATACTTTAAGTAAACATTTTACTCAAAATATAACTTGTAAAATTTTATTTTATATATTAAAACAATATTTAGAATATCTTAACTCTTAAATTATTAAAATAAATTATAAAAATATTAACTTTAATACTTTTTATAAGTATTATTTTAACTTAATTACAAACTAAACTATTGTTCAAATTTAAAATTATCTATAAATCTAAAAATATAATTAAAACAAAAGAAGTTAAAAATAGTAATACTTGCAATCTTTTATCTATTTTTTTATCAATTTTAACAATCTTAATCTTTTAATAAATGTTAATAGTAATTTATACTTTCTAGCAAACAATAGCAACAAATTCTTTTAACTTTATTATTTAACAACTTTTTTGTAACTTGTTTATATAGTTTGTAGACAAATTACAATATATTCTAATACAAAGTTAACTTACAACTAAAAAAAAAATTCTTTAATCTAGTTTTTATCTATACTTGTATTAATATTGTAATACTAATAATATTTTCTAAATTAATTTTGTACGCATTTGCAATTGTATATTTTGTTTTTCTTTTTCTTTCTTTTTCGTTTTTTTGTTGCTACTAATATAGATTAGTTAAGCTACAACAACTATAATTTGTATTTTATACTTTATTTCAAGTTTCTCTAAGAAACCTTTGTTTTTAAAATTTGAATATAGATATTAAAGTTTGTTCTTTTTAAAGTTGTATTGTTTAACAATTACAATTGCTTATATAGTTGTTAGATTAAATAACTTGTACAATCTATATATTTAAAAAGATATTAAGAACAATTGTTGTAGAAGATAGCAATAAATATAATTGCAAAAATATCTTGCATCAATTGCAATATTATTAACAATTAAGAACTTAATTGTTATTATTATATAAAAATATCAGATTTAAGTAAAAATTTATATACTACTAGAAGTTTAATATAATTTAAATACAATAAATCTACAAAATATATAGATACAAAGATAGTTAAAAAACGTAAACTTGATATATTATTATCTTTGTACTATTTAAACTTATTAGTTCTAGTATTAAATAATTTTGCAATCTCTTTGATATCTAATATATTTTCTAAAATCTAGAATTTACAATTAGATTAAAAATTTTACGCATTTATTAATATTTTATATATTTTATAGTCTATTTTAAGTGCATTTTAATAAATATTCTTTAAACAAATTAATTAAATTTTGTTTTTTACGAAGTTTTCTCAAATATTGCGTTGCTTTCTATTGAATAAAGTAGAATTGTTTTGCTATAGAGATAGTCTAGCGCATTCTAAGTTTTATTGTAGCAGTTAAAAAATTCAATTTCAACTATTTTTATTGCTATTAATATATTTTTATTTTATTTTATTTTATATTTCTATATCTTAAACACACTTTAAAAGATTCTAATATAGTGAACAATTTGTTATATATTTTAAAGATACAATAAATAGTAAAAGTGTTAATTATATTCAAAATCTTAATACAAACACAAAATAAATTAGGAATTTTAATTAAATATTAAATTTAACTCTATTTGTTAAATCTAAGTTGCAAATAAGAACTAACAAATTAAATAAAATATTTATTTTAATCTTTATATAACAAGTAAATCTAAACAATTATATAATATATTAAGCTCTATTATATTTTAATATCTTGAAAGAATTTTAAGAATTATATATAATTAAGTTTTGTGCAAACAACTTTTAATATAGTTTAACTTAACTTAGTCTTTGTTCTTTTTTTCTTAAATTTTAACTATTAAATTTGTTTAAAAAGCTTTTTTTGTTAAGAGCTAATATTAATAAAGACAATTAATCTATATATCTATATAGACATCAATAATTACTAGAAAGATTAATACAAAACTTGATATCTTTGTTAGCGTTATTAACAATTTATTTAAGTCTTTAATATTCGACTTATTTTTATTTTTATTTTAGTTTTTCTAAAACTTTTTATTAAATAAAGTTATCTATATATATTTAAGTAACGTCTTTATTACAAGCTACAATATATATATTAGACAAAGCAAATACTAAATACAATTACTATTTTTTTGTTCTTATTATTGTTCTAAACTTTATTAATAGCGTTGTTTGTATTATTATTAATATTATTAATATTAACAAATATAGATATAATTCTTAAAATATCTTGCGTACTTATAAATACGTAAATATCAAAATAGTAAAAAAAATTATCTATAAATATATTGTTAATAGTAATTGTTAGAATTTTGCGCGAAATACTATATTGCTAAAGAATATTCTTAATCAAGATTGCTATATTTTTTTCTATATATTTGTCGACAATATATTTAAATTTTATAAGTTTTTAATAGTAATACTAGTTGTTATTAATAAAGAAAACAATTATTGTTAAATAGAATTAACAATTAAAGATTAATTATATATTTATAGTTTATAAAAGCTTAATACTATTACAAAACAAATATTTTAACAAGTTTACTTTATTTTAATTAATTGTTTTAGAGAACAGTTTTTAATTATAAATATATATGAGAATTAAACGTTAATATTAATACAAAAAAACAATTGTTAAGTCTTAATATTTTTAATAATATAAAATAACATTTTAATTGCTACAATCTATTGTAGTAACTAATCTAGAATTCTTTTTTGTAAAACTTTTTTTTTTACGTAATAATTGTTGAAATTCTATTCTATTGTTAGCATCTTTATACTTTAATATAGTATTTGAAAAAGCTTGCAAATTTCTAACAATATTTTTATTTATTTAAAGACTATATATCTATAAGAAGTTGCTTACTTTTTTAAATATATTACTTTTAATAAATATTTGCTTTAAGGTTTTGCAATTTGCAATCTTTATATAGTTTGTATTTTAAATATATTTTTTTATATATAACAATCTATTGCTTGTTAATCTTTTATCTATTCTAAAATAAACTAAGATAATATTGCAACAATTGCAAATAATTTAAGAAATATTGTTTTATATTATTGTATCTTCGAAGTAATTTTGTTAACTATTAAATTTTATAATTTTATAATTTTAACAAATATTTTTAGAAAACTTTTGTACTTTATTATTTAAATACTATCTAATAGTCGTTTATTATTTTTTAATTTTTTTTGTTCGACTATCTATATATAATAGCGCGTATTATTTTTAATTGTAAATTTGTTAAAAATAACAACTAAATTTACTAAAGTATTTTTAGAATTTAAAAACTCTTTAATTTAATTTTTTTGTAACTAATTTAACAATAGCGTAATTAAATTTATCTATAGTGTAATATTGTACAATAAAATTCTAAAAGAAATTATTAAAATTGTTTAACAAAATTTAAGAAAAAATATAAACAAATTAAAAGATAAAAAATAAAAGAGTATCTTTATATTTATTTTTATAGTTATTCGATATTTAAGATATCTTTGTATTGCTAATTTACAATAATTAATTAATAGTAAGATTTTTTGATTTATAAGTTATGAATTTTATTTTTTATGAATTTTTCTTTTACTTTTAACAATTCTTAACAATATTTTTTAAATTTATTCGAAAATAATAATTTCGATCTTTTAAATTTATTTTCTACAATATTAAATATTTAAAAAACAAATATAGAAGAAAAGCTTTAAAATAGTTTCTCTTTAAAGTCGATTAAACTATTGTTAATATTATTTTTCTATTCGAGAAAGTCGATTTTGCAAAAGATATTAATATTATTTTTACTATTTATATTATTAAATAATGTAATCGAACAATAGTCTATTAATAAACAGTTGTTTTTTCGAAAAAAACTATATAAAATCGATTGTAGAAAAGCGATAGCAAATAAGATATTAGTTTTGTTTTTTGTTAAAGATAAAAAAAATACAAATATTATCGTATATTAATTACATATATCTAGTCAATACTATCTTATATTCGATTTTGCAAATTTAGCGCTTAAGAAAATTAAAAAGTATTAGAAATCTTTTAAATTTTAAGTTTCGAAATTGCTTTTTGCTTGTTTAATTAAAGAAATCTTTTATAATTTAAATTCGAATATTAACTTGTATATTTAATCAATAGTATTAAAGATTTTGCAAGAGATTGTAAAAGTTAATCTTATTTTTAAGTTTTATTGTAAATTGAATCGATAAATATAAAATAAAAAATTCTAACTAAATATTTAGAAAATTTGTTAAATATATTTTTTATATTAAAAAAGTAATATTGCAAGTTGAGAATATACAATTAATACAATCTTTGCAATTAGTTATTTTAGATTCTAGTATACAAGAGTAGTTTTAATATAAACTCTAATTATATATAATATAGTAAAAAGTTCTAATTTCTTTGTAATTATTATAATTAAACTAATAATATTCTTCGAATATATAGCAAGAAATATTTAATAAATAGACTATTACAAAGCTACTCGAAAAAAAAATTAATAATTTTCAAAAATATTATATTTAAATATAAATACTCTAAAAGCAATATTTTGCAATTGTTTAACATTTTTTAATTAAAAGTTTTTGTAACAAGATCGAAGACTTAATTTATATTAATTATATTAATATTAATATTTTAGTTGTATTGTTTAAAATTGTAATTTTTGATTTACTATTTCGCAAAATTAAGTAAACTATATTAAATGTTTTTGTTTACTTGTGTAACAAGCTAAAAATAAGTTAACAAATTGCGAAAATTGATTTGCTTTAATATGTTGAAAGATTTGTAAAATTAAAATATATTAAATTAAGACGTTTTTATCTAACTTATATTAGTATAACAATTAATAAAATTAAAAAAAGCTATTGTATCTTCTTATCGATTAATATTAGTAACAAAAGATTGTACTAAAAATATTTATAAATAGAAAAGAAAGCGCAATAATTTGAATAATAGATTTTATTTATAAAAGAAATAAATGCGCAACACTATATTGTTTTAACAATATACTATACTTTAAAATATTAATTAAATATCTTTTTCTCGTAAATATAAGTATATTTTTGCCAGTATTTATATTTTAATATATTGAAAAACTTTATTTCTTTATTATATTTAAGTTGCAATTGTTTTAATCTTCGAAATTGTAAATCTATTAATATATTTTTAGTATAAAATATTGCTTTTAAAAATAATATACTAAAACAAATAAAAAGATTGCTATAAATATTATATCTTGCTAAATTTTTAAACTAAAAAAATTCTTCTATACTAAATTATTGTTATTATATAGAATTGATTATCTATTATAGTTAATTTCTTTATTTTGTACTAGTTTTGCAATATCTCGATTTTAAAAAACTTTATTAATTGTAAGCTTAACAAATATTTAAATATATTTAATTGTTTCGAGAGTGTATTTTATAGTCTTTCGATTTTTTGTTATATAGTTAATTATCTTGATATACTTAGTGTCACTAGCTTGTGCTATCTAGACAACAATAGTTTTTAGCTTATATATATAATAGTCTAGATTCAAAGTATCGATCTTTTTAACTTATTTTATCAATATTTTATCTAAAGTAAAATTTTCTATTTGTTAACAAAATTTCCAACTATAAAAATTATTAGTTAAGTCTTCTATATGTTTGCGCTTCGTTTATAGATTGCAAAAATATTTAATAAGTTTGCAATTAAATACAATTTCCAATAAAGTAATTGTAGAATTAAGAGAAACTATCTGCAATCAATTACAAATATAATTTTAGCAATACTTTGCGCAAGAAAATATATTATTGTTGCTATTTACTAAGATATTAGTTATTATTATAAAGATACTATAACTTATATATAGAAAAGATAATATAATTAAGTAACTAGATAATATTAGACTATAGACTTAAAGATGCTTGTTATTAATATTAGCAATCTATTTGCAATATATTGTTATAACTCTATTTAGAACTAGATCAATATAAGAAGTTTCTAGAACTTCGTAATACAAAATATAAATACGTATAGATTTAGCATACTTAGTAATCTTAGCAACTAAATATACTAAACAAATGTTTAAAAAGCTTAATAAGCTTAGATTCTAAACATATTAAGCATACTAAGCATAGAGAAATCTTATTAGTATATAGATCTCGAACACGACTTTCTTATAAATCGTGTTCAACTTATCTTAAGTGTTTACTTATTGTTACTTGATTTATTAAATTATCTATAAAAATTTATTAAACATAAGATTGTCTATAGTTGCAACTCTTGTTATTAAGTAATTGCTTATATTGTTTAAAAACGTTTATAAATCTCTTTAATAACATAATTCTTTCTAATATTTTTTACGAAAGTATTAGCGTAACACTTTGAATACTTTAAGAATGTCTATATTAAATTAACGCGCTTTTACTTCGAATACTAACTTAATAATATTATATCGATTAACGTTTAATAAAGACGACAAAATAAAAACTAACAAACTTGACGTCTATTATAAAGATCGTATCGATCTAAAGAATTAATTTATACAAGTAAATATTTATTTTATTTTCTATTTTGTTTCAACGAATTAGAAAACGATTTTCGCATTAATATTTTTTAAAGAAAGAGCTTAACATTAATTTAAATCAAATTTACGCAAGTATTTTAAAGAATTATAATAAAAATTCTCGTGCGATGTTTACGAACTTCAAAAAATCTTCGAAACATTTAACAAGAAACAAATTGCGAAAAAAGTTATTTAATATTTAATTTAACAAATTTTTGCAACAAATTACGCAATAAGATTTCAAAAGTATATTAATCTTATTAAGTAAAACAATGTTGTACTTATAACAATATTTCAACAAAATTTTAAAAACAATTTTAAGAACAAAATTATGCGCAATAATAAATTTATTAGTAATATATTCGATCTTATTAAAGTAGTTATCGATTTCGACAACAAGCTATATAAGAGAATTATAAAAAAGCGATACAATCAATTTTATAAAAAAACGAAAATCTTCTTTGAATTAACGATCGAATATTAGTAAAGAGAATCTCGTTCTAATTAGAAGCATAATAAACTAAATTATCATAAATTTGTATTTATAAAATTGAATTTTACTTAACAACGCAAAGAGAAGAATTCTAAAAAAAAGCAAGATAATAAATTTTAAAAAACGTACTATTTATATAACAAATTAAGTTACTTCGCAAGAAATTGTTAATTATAAAACTTAATAAATTGTTCACAAATTAATATTATGTTAAGAAAGATATTTAATAGTTAAAACAATATCAAGAAGTAAATTAATATAAAGACAAATACTTTCAAGACTAAATCGAACAATAATTACTATTTGATAAAGAATTTAAATCAATTATAGAAAGTTCTAAATTAAATACTATTAGATAAGACATTCGCATTTATGCAAAAAATTAATTAAGCATTTTAAAAAATTATTAAATCTTATAATTTAATTATTAACTTAGACGAAAAGTATAACTTAAAAAACTTTTACAAATGTATAAAAAATATTACGAATTATTTTAAGACTTTAGCTAATTTATTGAAAATTATAAACAAATGCGAGAAGAAATTAAAAAATAATGTTACTATAGAAAAGAATATACTTGATGCAATAATAAAACAATTGAATCTTATAGTATATGCAAATCTTAATTAAACATTTTGTTACAACAACTTGTGTTAAACTTATTTAAAAAAAGAACAAAGTTAATTAGTTTTTTAGAAAATCAAAATTAACAATTTAATAATAAAAGAAAGCTTAGCGCAAACAAGCGTTTAAGACAAAAGTCGCAACACAAGAGCAAAAAAAAGTTTAGATTTTTTGATAAAATGCATATTAAAGAAATGCAATATGTTAGTTTAATAGCAACAACTAAACTTAACAACATACGCACAATATTTTATTATATTAATTAAAATTAACGATTATTAATTTACAATAATAATCGATTTTAATGCAATAGATAATTTTATAATTAAAGCTTTTGTAAAGAGAGAAAAATATTCTATTTAAAAAAAGCTTAACGCTTACAATTTAGTAATTGTAAATAAAAATTTGTTATTCGCAAAAAATAAAAAAGTAAACAAAGAAACAAAATTATTATCGATAGTTATTTAACAATATTACGAGAATCTAATCTTTAATATAGTAAAAATAATTATTTATAATATTGTTCTAAAAATGTCTTGATTAAAGTAGCACAACTTAGAAATTAACTAAAATACATAAGTACTTAGATTTGCGCAATATAATTACGCAATTTATATTTAATTTACGCATTAAAAACGTTCGATAATAAATAAAAGATTAAATTAAAACTTAATCGCAAGTAACGAATTTGCATTTTTGCAAAAAAACGATTTAATAAAGTTCGATTCAACAAATATTAACAAAAATTAATTAAATTACAAAGTTAAAGTAAATAAAAAAAACTACAAATTTTCTAAGAGTTTTAGATTATCTAGTATAACAAAAAAATCGCTAAAGTACATATTACGAATATACAACAATTGAGAGCATCTATTTTAGAAAAAGAAACAATTAAGATTTTATCTAAATATTAATTGTAAAATTACGAGATTAAACTTGAATTAAGCAAGCAACTTATATTTGAACTTATATATATTTTATTCGAAAAAAGCTAAAAACACTTCGCGAATATCTAGCAAAAAACGAAAAAAAAAATTTATAAAAAAACCTTAATTATAAATAGAATATTCGATTTTCTTTGTATTTAAGAAGAACGAAACTCTTTGTTTATATATTAATTATTAAAAACTAAACAATATTACGATAAAAAATTGATATTTATTATTTAATATTAGCGAACTTCAAAATTGATTATTTGAAGTAAAGTATTTTATTAAATTGAACTTACAAGAAGCGTACAATTAAATTAGAATGAAAACAAAAAAAAATGAAAAATAACTTTTTGTACACAATATAAATTATATGAATACACGATAATATTATTCAAGTTTACGAACGTCTTAATAACGTATTAAGAAATAATTTATAATATATTACGATAATATTTAAATTAATTTGTTATAATATACTTGAACAACATTATAATTTACTCAAATATTTTGAAAAAATATATAAATTATATTTTTAAAGTATTAAAATGTTTAAATAGAAAAAAATTATATTTTAAATTAAAAAAATGCGAGTTTTATTGAAAAGAAATTAACTTTCTTAAATTTGTTGTTAAACAACATAAAGTACGCATAAATTTCGAAAAACTACAAGCAATTAAAGAATAAAAATTATTTATTAACGTTAAAGAAGTTTAATTCTTTTTAGATTTTATAAATTACAACAAAATTTTATTAAAAACTACTTTGTTAATATAATATTATTGACAAATTTTACAAAGAAAAAGACGTTATAAATATAAAAATTAATAAAAAAAAAATTATTTCAAAATTTTAAACTAAAATGCTTAAAGAAATTAATACTAAAAATATACAATTTACGATTGTTAAACAAAATCGAAATCGACGTATTAAACTTAATTATCGATGTATACTTTAATTAAAAACATAAAAATATATAACATTTAATAATATATCTTTCGAGAAAACTTCAAGTAATTGAACAAAATTATAATATTTACGACAAGAAGCTACTCGCTATAATAGTCTCTCTAAAATTATAAAAAATATATATCGAAAAATCTTTAGAATTTACAATTCTTATAAATTACAATTTTTTTTTATACTTTACTACTATTAGATAGCTTAACAAAAGACAAATGCAATAATTAGAGCAACTCGAACAATACAAGTTTAGAATACAATATATATTAAACAAAGATAATAATAAAGTAGACGTATTTAGCAAAAGAAGTAATTATATAAAAACGAAGAAATTGTTTAATTATAACATACTTAAAATCAACAAAAACAAATTATTATTAGTAAATAAATATAAGTTAAATGTTATCTTACGAATATTTAAAGACAATAAGAAAGAATTTTCAATAAAGAAAGAAAAACTCTAGATATTTATCGACAAAATTAACGAATATATAAAAGAATATTATAACGAATTATTGCAAAAACACTTAAAAATAATTAAAATTCTTTAACTTTTATATTAGCATTGTTAATTTTCTTAAATAAAACAAGTTGTTAAGATATATATTAAACAATATCTTAATTGTTAGCAAAACAAACATAATATCTATGCGAGTTATAACAAAATTTAATATTAGAAATTATTTAAATTGTTATAAAATAAAGTTACGATAAACTTTATTAATTAGTTATCTAAGTCGACAAATTTAGCAACTAGAGATAAATATAATTTAATATTAATAATAATTGACAAACTTATTAAGTATTTATATATTATTGCATGCAAAGAGAAGTTTATAGCAAAACAACTAAAATACATTGTATTAAATCGACTTATACGATATTATAATATATTTAAAGAATTAATTAATAATAAAGACAAACTCTTTACGTCTAACTATTGAAAAACACTTCTATTAATGTTAGAAACAAGACTTAGAATGTTTATTATTTATTATTCGATTACGAATAATTAAATAAAGCGAACAAATTAAAGTTTAAAGCAATATTTAAGACATGACGTTAACAATACTTATAACAATTGAATATTACTTTTATTTATAGTTTAATTGACACTAAATGCAAAGATTTTGAATATTATTAAGATAACTTTATTCTTCGTTAACTATAACAAAGAATTTAATCTCTTTAAAAAAGAGCAAAAGCATCTATTAGCTCAATTAGTTATCGAAAAAGTAGCGATATTAAAAAGAATATACAACAACATCTTAAAAATGCAAAAAAAGTCGATCAAGTATTAGAACAAAAAACGAAAAATAACATCTTAACTAAAGAAGAAAAATAAAATATATTTTTTATAAAAAATCTTAAGATAAGAAGATTAAGCAAAAAATTAAATTATGTCAAAGTTGAATTATTTTTTATTAAGAAGACAAAGAAATCAATCAATTACGAATTCGACTTACTTAGAGACGTCAAAGTATTTTTAGTATTTTATATTTTATTGTTAAAATTAGTCGATTTCAATATATTTATATAAAAAATTTTTATTACAAAGTTTAAAAAGAAAGCAAATATAAAGTAAAGCAAATCTTAAAGAAGCAAGATTAAAATTATTTTATTAAGTAAAAAAAATATTCTATCTTAAAGAACACATAAAAATCAAAGAAGAATCTTAATAATTATTTAGAAATTTCAATAAAAGCTAGCTTAAAAAGAAAGTTCTATAAGAACTCTTTTATAGTTCGAGAAAATATCTCGAACAAAGCAAAATTAAAATTAGAGAACTTGTCGTTAAGAGCAAAAGCAACGTACAAATTAACTCGTTTTTTTTTCTTTTCTTGTTCGTTTGTCTTTAACTTAAGAATGTTTTGCGCTTTTATATTACTTATTGCTTTTTTCTTTTGCAATCAATGTTTGCGTTGCTTTTTCAAACAACAAATTTTTATTTAAAATTTAAAAATCTTGTTATTTAATTTCTTAATAACATTTATTATCTTATTTATCTTTTTATTCGAAGAGATTAAATTATATTTTCGATTGAAGCACTTACAATCAATATAGCAAAAAAATCTCTTAATAATTAAGCACTTAATATCTTGATCGAAATAAAGATTGTAAAGACACATTTTAATGCGACAACTTATTTGTTTTCTCTTTGCAATAACATTAAGTCGACGAATAGAATTTGCAAATATCTTAAACATAATAAAAGAAAAAGTTTGTTTTTAAAACGAAAGCACTTGAGAAAAAAAATGTTACAACTTTATTTAAAACTAGATTAATATAAGAAGTTTTTAGAACTTTGTAATACAAAATATAAATATATACAAGTTTAGCATACTTAATAATTTTAATGACTAAACATATTAAGCAAATGTTTAAAAAGCTCAATAAACTTAAGCTTTAAATATATTAAGCATACTAAGTATAAAGAAATCTTATTAGTATATAGATCTTGAACATGACTCTTTTATAAATTGTGTTCAACTTATTTTAAGTCTTTACTTATTGTTATTTAATTTATTAAATTACTTGTAAAGATTTATTAAACATAAGATTGTTTATAGCTACAATTCTTGTTATCAAGTAATTGCTTGCATTGTTTAAAGACGTTTACAAATCTCTTTAATAACATAATTCTCTCTAATATTTCTTACGAAAGTACTAGCGTAATATATATATGCGATCTCTTCTATTTAAATCTTAGAATCTTAGTTATTTAATATACTATTAGATTATATAGTACAATTTATATATATATTGCGATAAATCTTTGTTGTTATAGTTCTTTACTAATCGAAATTCTATTTTTAGTTTTTTATATTAAAGTCGAAGACGAGATTTTAATTACAATAACAAATATTAAAATATTAAGTTATCAATATATCTCTAAAAACAATCTTAAAATTACAAAAATTCAAAAGTACTAGAAAAAAAATATAAAAGACAAGTTAACTTTAACAAATTATTGAAAATTAGAAACTTTAAAACTAGATTGATTGTTAAGTCGAGTTTCGATTTTAACTTTAGAAATCAATTCGACTCGTCAATTCCAATATTAGAAATTGACTCGAAACTCGATTTAATTTCTATTATTTTGAAATTAATTCGACTCGATTCGACTCGAGTTTCGATTTCAATATTAGAAATCGAATCGAATTGTCAAGAATGTTAAGAATACTAAAAATAATATAAATTAAGTTTAAGTTTAGATTTTTTATTAATTACTAGATAATGCTTAGTAGTAATGCATTTATAAAAAGAAATTTCTAATATATTTATTAATTAATCTAAACAGATTAACTATTTCTATTAAATTATTAATTAATTGTTACTAAAAGTAATAAAATTTACTAAAAATAGTAGTCTTGACAATTTGAATCGCTTTTTTCAAGTTAAATTTCGATTCCAAGTATAGAAATCGACTCGAATTGTTAATTCAACTTTAGAAATCGAATTGTCAAGACTTTCGAATCGAATTAATACGAATTGTCAAGATTTAAATCGAGTATTCGATTCGAACTTGATAACTCGATCCGACGCGATTAGTCTATTTAAAACTTAAAAATACAAGATTAACAATTTAAGAATTAAGATGTTGTTAAACTAAAAGAGCAAAAAAAGAAAAATTAAAATTAAAAAATTATTAATAGCAATTAAAGTCGCAAGTTTTAAAATTAAGATATTTTATTAAAATTGTTACTAGTTTCTACAATAAAGATAGCTAATTAATTATTAATCGAAGTAATATTATTAAAGAAGATTTCGCAATAAAATAATTAATATAACTAAATAAGAGCAAAAGCGCTATTTAAGCTAAATTTTCGATCAAAGCTAGAGCAAATATTTAATTAAAAAGTTCTTACTATTAATTAATCGATAGACAACTAAAAGTAATAGTAGATTAAAAGAATTTAATTGCAAAAATTCTAAAAAACAAAGAAATAATAAACAAGAAAACAATACAACGTTAAAAGAGTATAAGAAAAATTATTTTTATTGTTTTTGAAAAGACAAGCAAGTACAAAAAAAAGAAATTTGTAAATCTAAATTATTATTTTTCGAATTTGTTATTGCAAATAGTTTTTTTAATTTATTTGTTATTATTTTTACTATTTATTATTAAACTACTTTTGTAAAAACAATAATTTAAAACTTTAAAAAGTTAACAAAACTCTCTTCTAATATATATATATTGTTGTTAAACTAGATAACAAATTTTATAGAAATTGATACGCTCTATTGCTATATAATTTCTATATTCTTTTCGAAAATATTAGAAGTATTGCACTTTGCAAATCTTTGTAACAAGTATAGAATTTCTATATTTTATAAAATTGTCAAATTGTCTCGATACTATAATAAACTTATAGAGAATTTTATTAAATTTAGCTCTTTTTAACAAGCTAATAAGTAATATAAGTTAGTAAAAAAACTAAAGAAAAAATATAAAGATAAGAATTTTAATCAAAAGATTAACTTTTATTTCTTTCTAAAGTTTTTAAAAGATATAATAAAAAAGAAGTCGAATAATATTTGCAAATATAATTGTTAATTTAGATTTATTTCTTCGAAGCTTCTTGAAATTAATTAAACAAATAAATATATTAAATTTTTGTAGTATTTAAGAGATTTTTTTTGAAATATTTGTACAAGAATAATATTTAAACACAAAATTAATTTAAACAACGCTAATAAAGAAAATAATTATTACTAAAATAGTTTTTTCTTTTTTAATATTACTTGCAATTGCAATTAGAAACTTAAAAACTAACAAAATACTCAATATTTTAACAAGAGTTTTTAAAGAGTCTAAAATTAATAGCGCATAAAATATAATAGAGAACAAAGTTTACTAAATAATCTAGCAAATAATAACTTAATCTTTAAAAACTTTGCAAGTTGTTATTTTGCAAACTTAAGTAACAATCTAAATACAATCTCAAAAAATTACTTAAAACAATTAAGAATTTGCTCTTATTTCTGAAAACAATCAATCTTAACTAAGATTTAATAGATATTTGTTTTGTTACAATTTATATAGACAATAGATTTATCTAGATTTAACAATTTTACAAGCAAATAAAGAAACATATCTAAATAGAAACAATTGAATTTATTATATATTTAATAATTTTAAAGACAAAAAAAATAAAGTTGTCTCTTTATTCGCGTTTCGAGAGATAGATCGAGCTAATAAAGATTAAGATATTTACAAGATTTTGTAGATCTTATAGATCTATTTACTCTACATACTTAAATTAGTATTGTCGAGACAAAATCTACTCGAAGAGCTTGTTTTGTTTTCTCTATATTTAACAAAGTTGCAAAATCTTTATTAAATTAAACTACGTTTTAACGCGTAAAGTTTTGATATTCGCAATATCTACAAATGTTTGCAATTGCTTGCTAGTTGTACAATTGTATCAAACTATTACGTTTTTCGATTTAAATATTAAATTTTGTCGATTTGAGCAAACTTTACTTTTGAGACAAATCTAATAAATTAAGAGAACGTGTGCGCATTTTACGCAAGCAAACTATAATTATTATATAGATCGAACGCATCTATAAACGCAATATTAAGAAATTCTAAAATTGTCTTTCGCAAAGCTTGACTTAAATCTTTAGATTCTCGCAAGTAATGCAAGATTCTAATCTTAATCTCGCACAAAGTCTAAATATTAGTAACACAAAATTGCAACTTTTGTTATAATAGATCTATATATATCTAGAACTAAAGTTAGGATTTATCAAATGCGAATGTTAACAATACAAAAATTAAGTTTAAGACAATAAAGTTTTGTCTTTAATAAAGAGCGCAAAATTGTATTCGAAATCTTGTAATTAAAATAATTGCAATAAAATTAAATACTAACTTTTTGTCAAAAAATAAAGAGAGCAATAAGTTAAATTAAACAATAGTAAAGATTAAAGAAGTTAAATCGAAAAGAGATTTTTCTAGATATTAAATATTATTAGTGTGATCGATAAATTGAGTCGAATACTTTTTTTTCAACCTAATTCACGCTCTTGGATCTCGTAGGATTGAGTTAGAATCAAGGCGCAAACTCGATCTTAGAATTGGATTTTGTCGAATTAATGTCAAGAATTCGAGCTAACTTCGTCGCGTTAGCATTCGCTTATCTTATCTTATCTTATCTTATCTATGCGTTAACTCGATTAAACTAGCGCAAGATTTACATTAATCGCATATAATTAGCGCGTCACGTAACGTTACGTGATTTAATAAGTTGAGTTAAACATTCGACGCGCATTCTTTGTTCGTCTTATCTTGTTAAACTAGAAAATTTGCCTAATCTTAGAATTAGGATTGAACGAGTTAATCCGATCGAGTTGAAATACGATTCGACAATTACGCTAAATATTATAGAAGTTTTTGCTAGAAGAATCGACAAAAATAGTTAAGCAAAAAATTAAAAAGAAAAAAGAGTTTCTAAAAGTTAAAAATATTAGATTTAGCAACTATTTAAAAAGAATAAAGATTTCGAATAGATCTAAATATATAGTAGAGAATTCTATTATAGAAGATAGTTTGTCGATAATAAATTTTAACTCTAGAATTATCAAATATTAACAATCTAAACTCTAGAAAAGTTAAAATATATCTATCGATTATATGCAATGTATTAAGCGTTCAAAATAAATATTGCAAGCTATTTGAAATTAAGTTAATTCAAAAATATTGAAGCAAAATATTCTTATTTCGAAAATAGAGATAAAATTAATAGATTTTTTAAATCTTTGTTTTAATTTAAGTTATTTTTTCTTTTGTTTTTTTTCCAAAAAAAATTCGATACTATTGTAGCTAAGAGAAAGTTTAAAGAGTCTATTAAGAAAGAGAAAGAAACAATTGTTTAGACTAACTATTAATTGAATTTTCGATTTTAACTTTTAAAATCGAATCGAATTGTTAATTTCAACTATAGAAATCGAATTAAAAATTAACTCGATCTATATATTTTGAAATTAAATTAATTTTCGATTCTAAAAATAAAAATCGAATCGAATTGTTAAATATGTTAAAAATACTAAAAATAGTATAAATTAAGTTTAAATTTAGATTTTTATTATTTTCTAAATAATGCACAATAGTAATATATTTATAAAAAGAAATTTCTAATATATTTGTTAAATAATTTAAATAGATTAACTATTTTTATTAAATTATCAATTAATTGTTACTAAAAATTATAAGATTTATTAAAAATAATAATTTTAACAATTCGAATTAATTTTTCGATTTAATAATTCGATTTTCGATTTCAAATTTAAAATTGAATCAAATTGTCGATTTTAATTTTAAAAATTAAATTGTTAAGATTTAATTCGATTAATTAAATTGAACTTGAATAATCGAATCGATACAATTAGTCTAATTTGTACTATATATTAGTTTGCTAGAAAAAACTAAATTTAATAAAATTCTTTATAAACTTATTATAGTATCGATACAATTTAACAATCTTATTAAATATAAATATTCTATATTTGTTATAAATATTTGCAGATTGTGTTAGAAAACTAATAATATTAAGTTTGTTAAAATATAATACTTTTAATGTTCTCGAAAAATATATAATAAAAAGATTCGAAAACTTTTATAGAATTTATTATTTAACTTAACAATAATATATATATATTAGAGAAAAGTTTTATTAATTTTTTAGAGTTTTAAGCTATTATTTCTACAAAAATAACTTAACAATAAATAGTAAAAGTAATAACAAATATATTAAAAAAATTGTTTACAATAATAAATTCGAAAAATAACAAGTAAGATTTATAAGTTTTTTTTTTCTATATTTGTTTATCTTTGCAAAAATAATAAAAACAATAAAAATTATCTCTCTTATATTCTCTTAATATTGTATTGTTTTCTTATTTATTACTTTTTTATTTTTTCGAATTATTGCAATCAAGTCTTTTTAATTAGATTAATTGTTAGATTAAATTTCAATTTTAACTTTAGAAATTAATTCGACTTCTCGATTTTAATATTAGGAATCGACTCGAAATTTAATTCGATTTCTATTATTTTGATTTTAACTTAATTTAATTTGAGTCGATTTTCGATTTTAATATTAGAAATCGAATCGAATTGTTAAGAATATTAAGAATATTAAAAATAGTATAAATTTAGTTTAAATTTAGATTTTTTTAATTATTTTCTAGATAATATATATTAATAATATATAATATAAAAATAGTCTAATATACTTATCAATTAATTTAAATAAATTAACTATTTCTATTAAATTATCAATTAATTGTTACTAAATAATAAAATTTACTAAAAATAGTAATTTTAACAATTCGAGTCGATTTTTCGAATTGAATTTCGACTTTAAGTATAGAAATTAACTCGAATTGTTAATTTTAACTTTAGAAATTAAATTGTTAAGACTTTCGAATCAAATTAATACAAATTGTTAAGATTCAAATTAAATATTTAATTCAAACTCGATAACTTAATTCGACGCAATTAATTTATTTTTAATCTACTATTACTTCTATTCGTTTATTAATTAATTAATAATAAGAATTTCTTAATTAAAGATTTGCTTTAGTTTTAATTAAAATAATAGCTTAAATTGTAGTTTTGCTTTTATTTAGTTAAACTAATTATTGTTACGAGTCGCGTGCTAATAAGTACTATCCATCGCGCATCGCTCTTCACAAGATAATTAGGAAGAAAAGATTTGTCAATAAGATTAAGGTGATCAAGATGACTTAACTCTTAAACATCTTGAATTCAAGATTAAAATAATTAAGATAATCAATGCTTTAAACATCTTAAACATCTTAAATCTCAAATAATGAAAAGATATATAGCTTTCGAACGCCACTCTCTTATGAATCGTGTTTAACTTATCTTAAGTCTAGACTTACTATTACGACTACTAAAGTTGCAAATTCTTGTTATCAAGTGATTGCTTGCATTGTTTGAAGACATTTACAAATTTCTTCAATAACATAATTCTCTCTAATATCTTTTACAAAAGTATTAGCGTAACACTTTAAACACTTTAAGAATGTCTATATTAGATTAACGCGTTTCTATCTTAAGCACTAACTTAATAGCATCACGTCGATCCTCTATTGATGAAAACGACAAAGTAAAAATCAACAAATCTAACGTCTATTATGAAGATCGAATTGGCTTAAAGAACTAGCTTATGCAAAAAATATTTACTTCATCTTCTATTTTATTTTAGCGAACAAAAAGACGATTTTCGCATTCACATTTCTTAAAGGAAGAGTCTAGCACTAGCTCAAATTAAACTTACGCAAATATCTAAAGAATTATGACGAAAATCCTCGAACAATGTTTACGAATTTCGATAACTTCAAGAGAGAGCTTCGAAGAATCTTCGAAACATTTAACGAAAAACAAATCGCAAAAAAAGTAATTTAGCATTTAACTTAACGAATCTTTGCAACGAATTACGTAGCAAGATTTCAAAAGTATGTCAATCTTATTAAGTGAAACAATGTCGCACTTATAATAATGTTTCGACGAAATCTTAAGAACAATCTTAAGAATAAAATTATGCGCGATGACAAATTCATTAGCGACATGTTTGATCTCATTGAAGTAATTATCGATTTCGACAACAAGCTATATAAAAGAATTATAAAAAAGCGATACAATTAATCTCATAAAAGAACAAGAATCTTCTTTGAGTCAACAACTAAATATTATTAGAAAGAATTTCGTTCTAATTAAAAGTATAGTAATTTAGATTATCGTGAGCTTGCATTTATGAAATTGAATTCTACTTAATAACGCAAAGAGAAAAACTTTAGAGAAAAGCAAAATAACAAAATTTAGAAAACGTACTATTTATGTGGCAAACTAAGTCACTTCGCAAGAGATTGTCGATTACGAAACTTAATAAATCGTCGACAAATCAATGTTATGTTAAGAGAAACATTTAATAGCTAGAACGACATTAGAAAGCAAATTAACATAGAGGCGAACACTCTTAAGACTAAATTGAACGACAATTATTATTTAATAAAGAATCTAGATTAATTATAGAAAGTTCTAGATAAAACATTATTAAATAAGGCACTCGCATTTACGCAAGAAGTTAATCAAGCATTCTAGAAAACTATTAAATCTTATAGTTTAATTATTGACTTAGACGAAAAGTATAACTAGAAGAACTTTCACAAATGCATAGAAGACATCACAAATTATCTTAAAACTTTAGCTAACTTATCGAAGATCGTAAACGAATGCGAGAAGAAGCTAGAAAACAATGTCATTAAAGAATAGAATATATCTAACAATCTTATAAAACAACTAAACCTTATAGCATACGCAAATTTTAGTTGAACAACTTGCTATAACGACTTATGCTAGACTTATCTAGAAGAAAAAAACGAAGTTAACTAGTTTTCTAGAAAGTTAAAGTTCGCAATTCAACAACAAAAGAAAGCTTAACGCAAATAGACGTTTGAAGCAAAAATTATAGCATAGAAGTAAAAAAAAGTTCAATTTTTTTAGTAAAGAGCATATTAAAGAAATGCAATATGTTAGTCTAGCAACAACAACTAAACTTAATAGCGCATGTACAATGTTTTATTACATTAGTTAAAATTAACGATCGTTAACTTATAGCAATAATTAATTTTAATACAATAGATAATTTTATAACTAAAGCTCTTGTAGAGAGAAAAGAATACTTTATTCGAAAGAAGTCTAACGCTTACAATCTAATGATTGTAGATAAAAATTCATTACTCGCAAGAAATGAAAAAGTGAACAAAAAAACAAAATTACTATCAATAGCTATTTAGCAACATTACGAGAAACTAATCTTTAATATAGTGGAAATAATTACTTACAATATCGTTTTAGAAATGTCTTAACTAAAGCAACACAATTTAAAAGTTAACTAAAATATACAAGTACTTAAATTCGCGTAATGTGATTACGCAATTCACATTTAATCTACGCATCAACAACGTTCAATAATAAATAAAAGATTAAGTTTAAAACTTAATCGCAAATAACGAACTTACATCTTCGCAAAAGAACGATCTAATAAAGTTTAACTTAATAAGCATTAACAAAGGTTAACTAAATCATAAAGTCAAAGTAAATGAAGAAAACTACAAATCTTCAAAGAACTCTAAACTATCTAATATAATAAGAGAATCGCTAAAGCACATATTACAAATATACAACAATTAAGAGCATCTATTTTAGAAAAAGGAAACGATCGAAACTTTATCTAAACATTAGATTGATCGTTGGGTCGAATTTCGGTACTAACATTCTAGCTTGACCCAAATACTCGATATCAATCTCTTAACTCGACTTGGAATCGACTTGGATCAACGATTTTTTGACTCGACTCAATCGACTCGCCAAGCAATTGAAAATGACGTTAAAATGTCAAGATTTTCTATTTTTAAAAAAATTCGCATTATTTAAATTACTAAAAATAGTTTAAAAATAATAACGCACAAATAACGTACAAATGCATTATCTAAATGCATTACTATATAATATTATAAACAAATTAATTAAATTAATCAATTTAATTAAGTTAATTAATGCACTTTTTTAAAAATAATTTAAATTTTTCGAGTCTTGGCGAGTCGAGCCAAGTTATACGCTAAGTACTTCATATTTACTCTTTGACTTAACTCAAATACTTGGGTCAAGATTTTTAACCCAAATCGAGTTTTGGCGAGCTAGAAACTTGGCTCGAACTCGATGACCCAACTCGACGCGATTAGTCTACTAAACATTAATTGTAAAATTACGAAATTAGACTTAAACTAAACAAGCAACTTACGTTTAAACTTATATATATTCTATTCGAAAAGAAGCTAGAAACACTTCGCGAATATCTAGTAGAAAACGAAAAGAAAGAATTTATTAAAAAATTCTAATTATAGGCAAGATACTTGATTTTCTTTGTATTTAAGAAGAACGAAATTCTTCGTCTATGTGTCGATTATTAGAAGCTAAACAACATTATAGTAAAAAATTAATATTTATTATTCAACATTAGCGAGCTTCAAAATCAATTGTTCGAAGTAAAGTATTTCATTAAACTAGACTTACGAGAAGCGTATAACTAGATTAGAATAAAGATAGAAAAGAAGTAAAAGATAGCTTTTCACACACGATATAAACTATATAAATACACAATAATGTCGTTTGAACTTACGAACGCTCTAGCAACGTATCAAGAAATAATTAATGATGTACTACGATAATATCTAAATCGATTTGTCATAATATACTTGAACGACATCATAATTTACTTAAATATTTTGAAAGAACATGTGAATTATATTTTTAAAGTACTAGAATGTTTAGATAAAAGAAATCTACATCTTAAACTAAAGAAATGCGAATTTCATTAAGAAGAAATTGACTTTCTTAAATTTGTCGTTGAACGACATGAAGTACGCATAAATTCTAAAAAGTTACGAGCAATTAAAGAATAAAAATTATTTATTAACGTTAAGAAAGTTTAATTCTTTCTAAATTTTATAAATTATAACAAAAAATTTATTAAAAACTACTTTGTTAATGCAATATTATTGACGAATTTTACGAAAAAAAAGACGTCATAGATATAAGAACTAGTAGAAGAAAAATTATTTTAAAATCTTAAACTAGAATGCTTAAAGAAATTAGTACTAAAGATGTACAATTCACGATTATTAAATAGAATTAAAATTGACGCATTAGATTTAGTTATCAATGCATGCTTTAGTTAAGAGCATGAAGATATATAACACTCAATAATATATTTCTTAAGAAAACTCTTATTAGTTAAATAGAACTATAATATCTATAACAAGAAACTACTTGCTATTGTAGTTTTTCTAAAATTATAAAGAGTATACATTAACAAATTATTAGAACTTACGATTCTTATAGATTATAAAAATCTTTTGTACTTCATTACTACTAAATAGCTTAATAGAAGACAAGTAAGATAATTAGAACAACTCGAACAATACAAGTTTAAAATACAATATATACTAAGCAAAGATAACGATAAAGTAGACGCACTTAACAAAAGAAATAATTATATAAAAACGAAAAAATTGTTTAATTACAACATATTTAAGTTTAACAAAAACGAATCATTATTAGCAAACAAATACGAGCTAAATGTTATCTTAAGAATACTTAGAGACAATAAAAAAGAATTTCTAGTAAAAAAAGACAAACTTCATATATCTATCGACAAAATCGATAAATGTATAAGAGAATATTATGATAAATCACTACAAAAACACTTAAAAGTGATCAAAATCCTTTAGCTTTTACGCTAGCATTATCGCTTTCTCTAGATGAGACAAGCTATCAAAACGTATATTAAACGATGTCTTAGTTATTAGTAGAACAAACATAATACACATGCGAGCTATGACGAAATCCAATATTAGGAACTATCTAAATTGTTATAAGATGAAGTCACAATAAACTTTATTATTAAGTTGCTCAAGTCGACGAATCTAGCAACTAGAGATAAATATAATTCGATACTAATAATAGTTGATAAATTTATCAAGTACTTACATATTATCGCATGCAAAGAGAAATTCATAGTAGAACAACTAGAATACATTGTATTGAATCGACTAATACGATATCACAATATATTCAAAGAATTAACTAGTAACAAAGACAAGCTCTTCACGTCTAACTATTAGAAGACATTTCTACTAATATTAGAAACAAGACTTAGAATATTTACTATCTATTATCTAGTCATAGATAATTAGATAGAGCGAACAAACTAAAGTCTAGAGCAATATCTAAGATACTACGTCAACAATACTTACAATAATTGGATATTACTTTTATCTATAACTTAATTAACATTAAATGCAAAGATTTTAAATATTACTAAAATAACTTTATTCTTCGTCAACTATAACAAAAAATTTAATCTTTTCGAGAAAGAACAAAAGCATTTGTTAGCTTAGTTAGTTATTGCGAGAATAGAAACATTAAAAAAGATACACAACAACATCTTAAAGATGCAAAAAAAGTTAATTAGATATTAAAACAAAAAACGAAAAACGACATCTTAACTAAAGAAGAAAGATAAAATATATCTTCTTACAAAAAATCTTAAGACAAGAAAGTTAAGCAAAAAATCAAATCGTTTTTCGTTAAGAAGACAAAAAAACTAGGTAATTATAAACTCGACTTACTTAAGAACGTCAAAGTATTCCTAATATTTTATATCTTATTGTTGAAATTAGCGAATTCAATCACGTCTTTACAAAACACATTTTATTTTCATTCACAAGAAAAAAAACAATATAAGGTTGAGAAAATTCTATAACAAAAAGATTAGAAATACTTTATCAAGTGAAAGAAATATTTTATCTCCAAGAACACATAAGAGTCTCTCAAGAATCTAAAGAAATGTCTTGACAAATTACGACGTTTTCATTAGCGACAAAATCGCTCATCAAATTCGACAAAGCATTAGAAGACAAGAGAGCAAACAACGAAGAATCGATAATAATATTAGACAAGACTTCGAACGCCTTTGCAATACACTTAATCACTCTTTTATTCTTCTTGATCTCTAGAATATTTTTCGATTTCGCATTACTTATATTTTTTAGACAACGAAGCTAATGTTTTCTTTGTTTCGTCTTTCGCGCAATTCTTAAGCGCAATTCGATTATTTCATCATTTAGCTTTTTAGCGTTTTGAATAACTTCATTCATTCCTTAATAATTAGAAGTTAAATCACATTTTCGATTTTTTTTGTAACACTTCTTACACTTAAGATATTCTTTGTTTATTCGACAAGATACATCAAACGAAGCGCAAATTTAACAAGGACGCATTGTGAGAAAAACGTATTTATAGCGACAATTAGCAATAGAGTTGCGACGTTGCTTAGTAATTAACTTGATTAACATAGTAAAGAAAGAATAAATAATTTCGAGACGAAAATCCTTGAAGAGGGAAAATAATGTTACGAGTCGCGTGCTAATAAGTATTATTTATCGCGCATCGCTCTTCACAAGGTAATTAGAAAGAAAAGATCTATTAACAAAATCAAGATAATTAAGATGGCTTAACTCTTAAACATCTTAAATTTAAGATTAAAATAATTAAGATAATCAATGTCTTAAACATCTTAAACATCTTGAATTTTAAATAGTGAAAAGATATATAGCTTTCGAACGCGACTTTCTTATGAATCGTATTTAATTTATCTTAAGTTTAGACTTATTGTTACGATTACTAAAGTTGCAAACTTTTGTTATCAAGTAATTGCTTGCATTGCCTAAAGACGTCTATAAATCTCTTTAATAGCATAACTCTCTCTAATATCTCTTATGAAAGTACTAGCGTAACAATTATTTTAATGCAAAATCTTGTTTAATAATATTACTTTAATTTATAATTAATTAATTGTTTTTGTTGTAAAAACTGCAATTTTAATAAGATATTTTAATCTTTAAAACTTGCAATTTTAATAACTATATTTAATTCTTTAATTTTAAATTCTCTTTTTTTCGCTTCTTTTAATTTAACAATATCTTGATTTTTAAATTGTTAATTTAATATTTTTAAGTCTTTAAGTTTTTAATTTTTAATAGTCTATTAGAGTTAATTTATCTTTTTTTTTTTTTTAGTATTTTTAAACTTTTGTAATTCTAAGATTATTTTTAGAACTATATTAATAGTTTTTAGTTTTAATATTTATTGTTGTAACTAAAGTCTTATCTTCGACTTTAATATAAGAAAGTAGAAATAAAATTTCAATTAGTAAATAACTATAATAACAAAGATTTATTGCAATATATATATAAATTATACTATATAGTTTAATAGTATATTAAGTAGCTAAGATTTTAAGATTTAAGTAGAAGAGATATATATATTGCTAGTGTATTCGTTAGATCGGGTCGAACACATTTTTTTTTGTTTAACCCAAGGATTCGAACAAACTTCTTTGTTTAATCCAAAGCTAAATTAATTAATTGCGCTACGCAAACTAGTTTAAATCGAGTAATTCTTTTTTTGTTTAAAAGAACGCTAAATTCTCTATAGAACAACGTAATTTTGATAAAATACGTATAAAATATAAGAAAGTTATGAATTTTTTAAAATTTAAGGTTTTTTAAAGTTAAGCTTCTCGAGCCCGATTACTTAGCGATTCCCTCGCGAAATCGAGTTCAACGATCAGGCTATATATTGCAAATAGATAGAATTAATCTATCTAATATCGTATATCTTAATTTTAAAAACCTTTTTTCAATATATTAGACAATTATATTACAAAGTATATATATATAATATCTTTATATTTGTCGCTAGATATTATATATAGCTTGTAACAAGATATATTATATATATATATTAAGTGCGTAGTATTGCGTAGAAATCTAAAAGAACAAATTATTCAAAAAATGCAAATAGAAATCGAGAATAGACAAACATGCATTTAACGATTAAACTTATTTAAACTTTCTATTGTTATAGAATTTTCCTTTACTAGCTATATTGGGCTAGGCTACCTAGATTCTTGGCATACTAGTGATAGTATGCTTGGCATATATTAGAATACTGGTGGTAGAAAGCCTGATGCAATGAAGCAAGTTTTCGCCAATTGATGGAGAACTTCTAGAGCAGAGCGGCAGTCTCGGGCAAAGGATCGACTGCAGATTGCAGCACGATACGAGCCGGACCCCAAACATCCGCGCTAGTGCAGAAGCCAAGGGCTAGAGATCTACACCCTTAACCGAAGCTGTTCCACCAACAACGTGGCCCCCTTATCCAGCCAAGAGACATGCCGTAGTACCCTTTGCGCTATTGCGATGACTCGTGAGATTTGGGGTTGCTCCGTATTGGGAACCACATCGCACACACCACCCCAATTTGATTAGGTATACGCGAAGAGTGGTGTGTTAGCAAAATCCTGGTTGGTGTGTTGCCAGAGTGGGGTCGTGTGTACTGAGTGCTTAGTGGTTACCAACGATAATTTGCCGATGTCTATCGAAGCTTGTTCCATCTCTCTTCCGTAAGATCAGCCCTTTCCGTCGCTGAGTGAATTCTCGAGCGCAGGCTGCTTGGCGCACTTCTCTCAAGCTCAGCCTTGAGCAATGGTTTACTTCTCTTCCGCTTCGTGATTCTCCGTCCTCATCTGAAATCATGGTGCTGAGCGCGGACCTGAGCGAGGACCTCGAGTCTGGTGTTTTCTGTTAATCCACGGAGCATAACAACATAAATTAGAGGATTCTTTACGGCCAGCCAAGTATCAGAGAAAGCAATGGCAGCCCAGCATGCCCGCTATACCCAGCCAGACATGGAGGTCGCACCAGTGGACGGCCTGAACACTGCCTATGACAGAACGAACGAGAAGTATTCCTTGGCTTCGCACAACGCGGAACCTATATCAATGCAGCAGCACCGGGAACCGCGCATTTGCGGTCGTCGCAAGGTGACTTTCTGGCTCATGACAGCCTTGGCAGTAGCACTCGTGATTGCGATCGCCGTTGCTGTCATCACGGTGGTGGAGGATACGAAGCACGATACTCAGCAGAAGGGTAAGCAGTACGCTGGCCCTCAACGACTAGCCAAACTCTTTTTCTCCTATGTCAGCTGACTAGAACATCATCACAGAGCAGAGTAACGTGACTGTACCAAGCATCCCTCCATTGACAAGCTCAGCGTCGAGCAGCGCGACAACCCAATCGTCCACCTCGAGCAGCGCATCCTCTGCTCCAACAGCCACAGAAAACTCTATAACTCCCGCCCTTGGCACTTCCGCTCCTCGGGATTGCCCCGCAAGTAATGGTAACATCTTCACAGCCACGTCACCGTACGACACTGGCACCAACAGCACCCGCTCGAGTACGTATGTAAAATTCTGCAACGCGAACGTGGCTGCGACCAACAAGACCGACCTCGCTTCGTTCGTAGTGAACTCCTTTGACTTGTGCATTCAGATATGTGCGGGACTGGGTCAAATGTCGTCGATGCCTGTGTCGGCCGTATATCATTGGAAAGATGGAATCAGTGATCCAAATGACACGCAGAGGCCAGGGACTTGCTGGTGTGAAGGGGGGATCGATGCGCACACTGTGAATGCCGACAATTGTGATACCGCGATTCCTAAGTCAAAGTATCGATGAGTACTGGAAGATCTGTACAAGTAGTCATTTCATATGAATGCACGGCCTAGGTTTTTGTGAACGTTCGGTTGGGTGCTTTTAGGGGTGTTGCTCCCAGGGGTGCTGCAGGAACCCCATGTGCAAAACTTTAGATCGATGATGAAAAGGCAAACCGCGGCGTTGACAGAATTCGGGAATTGAAAAGAGGACTCATGTTCTTCCAGCCATCTTATGAAGGGATCGTATAACGAGCACAAGAGCGACGTGGAGAAGGTCTTTACTTACCTCCATCTTGCCGCTTTGTGTAGGCTATGAAGTCAACGCGCTCGGAGTCCTACTTGAACCGGAGCTGCTGATGTCATGTCTAAGAGGACTTTCTTCTGATGCGCTGGCACCAGGGGGTGCCAAAACTCATTGCAACCTTTGAGAAACGCTTCCCAGGTTCCTTGGGGTCCTCCAGTACAACCAGAGATATCTCCGGACATTTAGCACTTTGACGATGGGTCATGATTGAACGTTCAGTCCGTAGCCATCTCGTCGACACGTTTCTCGAGGGTGCAAAGCAATTGCTTCTCCTCGACTCAGCCCCTAGTGAACACGCTGCCAGCGCACGGTGGGACAAGACAACAAAAGGGGTGGGACGCTTTGGATAGACGAGCTTCGGAGATGATTTAATGCAAAATTTGCTAAATCCTCAAACTCTTATTTCGACATATCGCTATGTTTGCAAGCTGCGAGACCAGACGTCGTTGACAATGACCATTGAACCTAGGACAAGTGATGCTGCCAGCTTTAAGTATCAATCGCAATGACCAACAAAGTTGATTGAAGACGAAGAGGCATTGTTTCAGAGTTGCTTCTACCTTGCCGAAGCGGACTCCAAGTGGTAGTAGATTCCATCGACGAATCAGAGGCCGTTGCGCGGCATCGATCGCAATCGCAATAATCGGTCTCAGGTTTCAGATAACCCTAGACCATCACAATCCCAGATCTTCCACTCTACCGTGCCTAAACTCCCTACCAATCTTCCCTCCAAATATCCTATCGACCTTCATCTCTATGGCCCCTGAGCCAATGTCCACCCACCCCGCTCTCCCTTCCTCCACCCAACACCCCTCCCTAACAGCAACCTACACCTCCCCCACCTCCACCCTCACATTCCACCATCCCCTGCCCCTCTCTTCCCTCCCATCCCCTCCTTCAACAACCTTGCCCCCTTCAACCCCCTCCACCACACAAAAAACAGCCTACCTATCCGCGCTACGTCACTCAGTCACGAAGCTACAGGAAGAGATCAATATAACCCTGACGACGAAGATGGAGGATGAGAAGGTGGCTGCGGAGGGGAAGGAAGGGAAGAGGGAGAAGGGGAAAGGAGGGTTGGTGGACGATGATGAGGGGGAGGAGGAGAGGTATGGTGAGGAGGAGGGGGAGGAGAGGGGTTGAAGAGGAGGGGTGGTAGGTTTTAGGAGGTGCTTGAGGGCTATAGGGGATGGGTGTTTGGGGTGGGAGATATGGGGGGACCGGCAAGGAGCGGGGATGAAGGCAAGCATGCAAAAGATACCATCATAAGCGAATGTTGGAGAGATCCGGACTACGGACGCGGGGAGTTTGTTGGGTATCGTTGAAGATTTAACGGAATGGCTTGTCACCAAAGCAAAGATATGACCATTATTCATCGGCTCGAGCAACCATAGTGGACGACAGAATTGCTATCACGGAGCCGAGTCAGCGAACGGTAGAAGCACACACGGAGGACCAACTCACTCCGGAAGAACCTTGATGACGCTTCCGCCAAACCTCTTATAGCAGACCCCACACACCCGATCCTCCGTCACCAGCACATGTCGATTCCGGCCCCCATTGCCACCCGGCAACCCATCGCCCAGCCGCAGCCTTGCTTCCTTATTGAAGGCCAAAACATTGCGCAAGCCGGCTACGATGCGACTTTCGTTGACTTTGGTATTCGCTGAACGGATGTGGCCGCGGAAATAGGACTCAAGGTCTTTGATGGGCAGGACTTCGGGGATGAGTTCCAGGGTGGAGGAAGCGGGCATGCGGGCGCCGTGTTTGGCAAGGATGTCGAGGGCTGGCTCCCACTGTGGTTTGTTGGGCGGGGTTGGAGAGAGGTAGAGAGAGAGGAGGGTGTGGTAGATTGAGGTGGTGGTATCTTCTCTGTCGACGGCGGAGAGGCGGCGGGTTTGGGTGGGGGAGGAAGGGCGAGGGAGCTCTTTTAGGTAGACCTGGTTGCAGTATCTTCGGTTGATGTCAGCGTGCTGTGGGGCTTTCTATAGCTGGGAGCTCACTCCTCGGCTTTGATTGGATCTTGAAGCCTGAAGACATAGATGTCTAGTGCTTGCCTGTGCTGACCCATGTTACTGAGCACTATGGCTCGAGCTTCGTAGAGAGGTGGATCTAAATCCAACGTCAGTCGCCGTCTCCGAAGAAATTCCACAGTAAGACTAACCATCGGGTGGCAGCTTTTTCAAGGCTTTGTAAGCCTGATAATCCTTGCTATCTCTCAAGAACTCTAGGGCTTTATCTTTCCACAGTCTGCGTTGCTCCTCGCTTTCGAAATCATCAGTTTTGAGACCTTGGATGTAGATGTCGGCCATTCGCTGGTGAAAGCTTGGTGTCTTATCGTTGAGCTCGTTAATGATATGCTCGAGGTACTGTACTGCCAATTTCCTGTCTATGTCTTGCAAGAAGTCTAGCACTTTGACCCTGGGCAGAGTCTCAGCATTCTCGGTATCCGCTAAGAATACTTCCATGCCGAGCTCACGGTCTCGCTCCAACGGCCAGCGAGCAAAGTCTAAGATAAGATCAATCATCTCTGGCGGCAAGTTTTGCAGATAGGCAACCGTTCGTCTAGGACCAAAGAGTTGGGGAGCGGCCTCTTCCTCCTCATCCCTATCGCCAAACCGTTTTAGCAGTGCAAGCGCTTGGTTGTGAAGCTTCTTTCCATAGAAGAAATCCACCAAGTCGTTATAGCGGCTAGTCTCGAGCAACTTCTCATTGACCGCATCAGGATCGCAGAAATTATCAATCCTGAACAGTGGGCCCGCTAAGGATGGGCTTGCATACATATATGCTCGAAACAAGGTCGTATCGACAAGCTTTGCAATATCATGTAGTTGTTGCGCTCTGTCTTCTGCCGAACTTTGTGTGCTGACCCAGAAATCAACGTCCGATTTTATAGCCTCGCTCGAGCCACCCAAGGTAACTTGTTGTTCGTCTTTGAGACTGCCGTCCGGGTTCAGATACCGTTGGAGCTTCGTCCTAGTCGACACGAGGAATGCTCGTAGCTCAGCAGTAGCAGCCTTAAGATCTTTGCCTTCTGCTTGCCCAATTAGTCTATCCAGTATGAAGCAGGACGTCTACCTACCTAAGGGGACCGCTACCTCCATACTCTCTGACGTAGATCTCTTGTGCTTTGAACTACCGGCGATACTTACTTCATCCGTGTCTCTTTTCGAAAGATGCTGCGTGGACCTATCGTCTTCAGTAGTAGAAGGCTGCTCGGTAACATTGGCACCCGGAGGTGATCTACTCTCTTTCCCAGCCGCTTGCGGTTGAGAGGTTTTGTCATGCTGAACTTCCTCTCCCTCTTCTTTGACTAAGATTGAGGTATGACCAGCAATGATAGGTGGGAAGAGACGGATGACCCTCTCTGGCGGTGCCGATACGTCTGTAAACAGATCAAGCGAGTCTCTGTACCGTCGCTGATCGAAGAGGTTCTGCGCCTTGAGCATCTTGATCTCACGAAGTCGACCTTGCTTGTCTTTGAGCAGAGCGTCCTCCAACATCTCGATTAAGCTGATAGCTTCATCTAGTCGTCCTCGCCTGACTAACGCATCAATCTGAGAGTCATAATCCAGAGCACCCATTCGCCAGATACATCGGTCACTCAGTACTAGGAAGCCCTTGCCAGCGTGCGCTAAACTGATGTTCGGTTGCGGGACATGTAATTGACTTGCACCGGCAAGCGGTATGGATTGAAGAAGGCTCAAGGTTTCGGGATTCCTGACCTCCAAAGTTCCCCTGATAGCATGCAATGATAGAAAATACGGATAAGAATAACCAACAGCGTCGGGTGCCACAGCCCATGGCACCTGACGCCTGCCCAGAGAATGACCATCGACATCAATGAAGAATGAATTGATATCCTTCGAAAGTAGATACTCTCCCTCGCCGAGTCGTGTTGCCAGCGGCTTTGGAGCCGCCCCCCCCAGACCCATGTAGCCAATGCTCGCAACTCCGACACCTCCTAAGCGCCCGCCATCTTGACCAGGCGCTCCACCTATACTTCCAGGCCCAATAATGTTGGTGATTTCCGACGTCTCAACATCTACAAGCACGTAGCTCGAAGCTAATCCAGCGACGAGCCGAGTGCCAGTCATCCAGGTCAAAGTTCTGATGCCTGTCACCAAAGCGAGCTCCAAAATCTCCGACGACAGCTCTGAATCGTGCCATGACCACAGCAGCAGCCTTCTCTTGATGGCAACTGCAAGCCTCGAGACTATGGAGGGAACGCCAGTATTGGGGTCTTTCACTATATTTGACGTGACGGCGAAAGTAGACGCTCCTTTGGTCTTGAGCAATGTCTCCTGCAGCTCGTATGTCTGTAGGTCGTGAGTCGTGACTAGGTTGTTGGACAGCGAGACGAGGACATTGGCCTCTTTCACAATAGCTAGTTGTTCGATCTTGTATTTGGAGAACTTCTCTTGCTCGCGCAGAAGGTCCACGGCATGATTCTTTGGTTGGGGAGTCGGCCGGTCATCCGTTGGCTGAGTACCATTGTATGCTTGGGTTTCGTCAATCAACTCGTTGACACGATAGATACGAAGGCTGCCAGTGCTCAGGCCGAGGAGCAAGCGATCGCCTGTGATGGTTGTATCAATATATATCTTGCTGAACGGTTCGAAGCTCACCATACGCCAAGACCGCCTCGATCTTGGACTTGTCTCGCTGCTTGAGCTCGACTATGGGTCGGGCGGTGAAGGCGGAGAGCATGGACTTTCAAGCAGGCTCTACGTTCATCGTCAACTTTTGTTGGTATGAATGTGTCCTCGACATGGCTGTACAAACTGTTTTGCTTGTGATCGGATTTAGATGAATTAAGCCCACGTCACGTGACGCATGCGTTTATTGCCAGTCTCACTACCTATTCTCTCTCTCGTTCTCATATCTACACTATACATGACCCAGAGCACTGTGTTCGATACTCTTACAGGTTATATATACAATCGAGCGACTTCAGTACCACATATTAAGTCTAAGGTAGTAATTCACACGATATGTACAGCCTTCCATACCGGATGGAATGGAATATCCTTCAGTCGCTAAATCGCTATCAAGAAGAACGCAATACAATTGAACATGCTATAAATGCTAGCAGTATAGTCAACTGCAAAGGCAAAGCGAGTTGACCATCCCTGGGTATCTCCGCGCGCTCCATCATGTGTACGAAATATCCTAAACACCAAGACCCCCCAAGGATCTTTACTTCTGAAGAAGAGTCGATAGGTGACTTCCAGCCCCTTGCCCTCAATGACCGCATCTGATTTTCCCCTTCGTCTGGTTACTCCTCCTCCATCATTCCCATATCCGGTGTCTGTCCTTTCCTCTTTGTACTTGGAGATTTCGCACCTAGCCCAAGGCTACTCAACCTCTTCTTCACCCTTTCACTTCGACTACTCTGACTCGTCTTCGGTCTCTCAATGTCTTCCACTCGGTTGCCACCATTCGCTACCCCGTTTTCGCTTGCCCTTCCTAAGCTTAGGCTTCCACTCCATCCTGCTGAGCTTGAAGGTGCAGCATTACCGCCTTGTCGATGAGAAACCGTCGACGTGGATTTGCTGTCGTCGTCTATCTGACTTTCAGCGTGCGCAGAGCCATTGGTTTTGGGTACTGAGCTCGAGGACTTCGCGAACAAGAGACTCAGCCTGGAGCCGCGCTTGCTCCCATCTAGCGTTGGTGCCTTTTGCGGTTCCTCATGGTCTATGCCATTGACAGGGAGTTGCGGCGCCGATTTCGTTGTTATCGTCGCGAAAGAGCTGCCATGTTGGTGTGAAGACGAGATCGCTGGAGAAAGAGGGATGTGCGATGTTGGTGGCGGGGTTGGATCATGCTGTGGTGCTAGAAGGGCGAGCTCGGACGAAAAAATTGACTGGAAGTTGAGTGTAAGCGAGCCATGATCTGGAGCATTATGGCGAGCGAGTATCGTGAGGGCGTGCTTGATTGTGGAGGCATGGTCCAAGAGCGCAAGTCTAAGGGCGTTTTGGAGGGGCTCAATGTGAGCTTCTGGTTGTTGCTCGTATTCCAAAGATTCCTGGGAACTAGGTAAGATGACGCGGTACTGAGCTACGCTTGCGACCGAAGCAGGGTCAACAGAGCTTTTGATGGCTTCGGCAAGACTTGTCAGAGACGAGTCGTCACCGTCGGCCAAACGCTTTTGGAGGCTGGCGATCTCCGCAGTCTTGCGAGATGTGCGCTCAACGGCTGTTTGCAGGGGTGAAAGCCGCGCAATGTCGATTGCCATAATCTCACTTCGCTTAGAAATTGTTGGGAATGACTCGCCTGTCGTGTAGATTGTCTTCTCAATCCATTGGTCTTGAACGCCTGAAGCTGGAGAGTGTCGTCTAGAAGTGACTGCAAACCGGTGAGGATTCGAAGAGAGGACGTATTCTCTAATCGAATGAGGGATTTTGGATTGCTGATAGATGCCATGCTCGAGGTCACGGTGCGGGCTTACAGGGAAGATCTGCAAAAACTGACCCTCCAGACTATCAACGTCGCCAGCAGGAGCAACTTGGGCCGAAGGGTGCTGCTGTCGTATTCGATCAGTGAACGCTGATATCCTCTCGGCGGGGCCCCCTTCAAAGATGAACTGCTTGTCGCGGAGGTTTGCAGGAAAGCCGAGACCTCGGTAGATGACTCGAAAGTATCTAGGCATGGGTTTATCCCAATTGGTTATCGACTCGTACAATTTTGCCATTGACCGTTGGGTTCGGGCAAGCTTTGCAAAATCATAGTGATTGTTCTCGTACTGATGCGCAAGCTCTCGGTAGCTGGCTAGCGCAGAGCCCCAGGCCGCCCCTTCTTCATAGTATCTAATCATCTCGAAGTAGAGCTGCTCTTTGCGCTGAAATGAGGTCTGTTCTGGGAATACTGGATCGCTCGATGGCTCAAGATTGGACAGATTCCAGGTGTAAAGGTCCGCATGAAAACGCAACGCTAAACCTGCCTCAGTATTGTTGTGAAGCTGTGCCTGTATCCCTGCCAGCTGATGGACGTATCGGATGTAGATGTCCTGCTTCTGCATGTCCTTCAGGAAATCCATCAGCTGCAGGGTGTGCATTATACGGAAAGCTTCCGTGATGTCCGTAGTGTGGACAGCTGCTAGGAGGTCGAGTAATTCATCAATGACAGAGATCATATTCTTGATAGCTTGCCAGAGTGGGTCCTGAGGTACGCGAGCAAGGTTTTCGAACAGGTCCAGCAGCTCGTTCACGAATAGCTTCTGGGTCATTCCCTCAGCAAGGTTCTTAGATTTATATGTAGAATCCAGGCAGTCGATAGTCTCTGCTTGTATAACCGATAAATCCTCACTCAAAGTCCATTCGCTGACAATCATGGTATGGAGAATGCGTACTGCAACACCTCTCAAACCTTCGTGCACGCTCAGACACAATTCCACGATGGGCGACACGAGGTTCGGCACGTATTGAACCTGGTAACCGCCTAGCTTTGAAAGGCCGTATTGGTTGTGATCCTCAGCACTTGAGTCCCAACCTATCGCCTGCCAGCTCTTCTGTAAGAGGCCAGCACCCTGTTCACGTACGTCTCCAGCAATTTTCCAGACCGCTCTCCGTTTCTGTTCGGGGAAGTTCTCCAGTGTCAGCTTATCGCTGTTGACCAGGATGAGGAGCGTGAGGAGGTAGCTCTTCCAGAGCTCAGTATTAAAGTCGTCTGCGTCATCTGGTGAAGGCAGAAACCGAGCCAGCATTACATCCAGTATAGCGTCTAAGGTTTGCAAACACGCCCGATGTTGGTAGACGTGGAGACTTAGCCAGGTGTCAGGGTATGCATCTCCACGCAAGATAGATTTGATTACGTCTAGGCCGTCAAATAAAAAGCTGCTCATCTCAGGGACTGCCTCGGCTATCTTCTTGTTCGCGGGCTTCTGCCCCAACTGGGCGAGCAGAGCGGAGAGCTCGATGAGTGGCTCGTCAAAATTGGAGGTGCTAGAGATTGGCTTGGTAGGGAAAGGGTATGACACTGGAAATAGGAGTGACAGGTACTCCTTCGGTTTACGATCGGTTATTTCAATCCAGCGGTAAGACTGAATGGCTTTCACGATGTACGAAGATACCTCAGACTCTATGTCGTCGATTTGCATTGACACGATCGAACAGCACAGACGTATTTGGTCCCGCCATTGGTCTGAAGACTCTTCGATCAAGCCCCAGTATGGATCTATCCATCTAGTGGTGCTTGCCACAAAGTGCTGCCGAACGGGGTCTCGCCGAAAAAGCGGATCGCTAGAGAGGTTGGCGATCAATACAAGCTTGTAAAGGATGAGCTTGCCACGGACGTCTGCTGCCGAGTCGAGGAAGTTGCTGACGATCTCGAAGACTTCTTCTCCAGAGTAAGTGCTTATGAGCTCTGGAAGCCAAGAGTGTATATGCTGGACTACTAGAGTTTTGCTCCCTACCAGCACAGGCGAAGGGTCCTTAATGAGGGCCTCCAGAGCTGTAAAGATGCTTCGTAAATCACGGCTGAAGTTAGTCTGATTACTGGTGATTCCGACGTCCGCTTCTTTACTCTGTTGTCTCTTACGAGCGTTGATTATAAATCTGAGGATTTGTCGTCCCACTTTGAAAGTTGCGCGCAGCCGTCGCGAGTTTCGAGAATCCGCAGGCGAAGCGAGAAGACGGAGATAGCTTCTCATTAAGCAAGGGGTCGCAGAAGGGAAATCGAACTTCGTGTCCGAGTAATCATCGACCAACGGTCCTAGATTGAAGCGGCGGTCATGGACGATACCAAGCACGGTCACTAGAGCATTGAATATTAGATCTTCGGCTTCATCGTTTCCAGCGTGCTCGGCGAGGATTTCAAAAAGAGCTTTAAAGACCTCATCGATCAGCTTGACTATTTCGATTTCAGAGACGAACACAAAACGCTTCAGAAGGTCCAGTCTCTGGCTCTCCGACTGCTTCTTCCACGCGAACAGACCGAGGAGTACCTCGTCTTGTGAGAAGGTTGTGCTACACAGATACGTCTCGAGCGTTAGCGTCGCGAGCTTACGTGTCGACGCGTCTTCTGTTGCGGTTTGATTCCTTGCTCGTGGATTCCACGGATACGTTAGGTAAGCCCCGCGACCGTTATTCGAAGCAGAAGTAACCTTGTCGTAGAGATATAGCAAGGGTCCTTGCGGCCCGTCGCGGATGAAGGCTCCCTGATCCGACAATGGCATCCAACTCAAGGCGAAAGGAAACCCTGGAGCATCAGCGACACTCATGATGAGGTGCGCTTCCGGCAGATCTTCGTCTGGTATTACCAGCTTTACTACCTCATTCCATGGCTCGCCGCGAGTCACCGCTGTGGTCCGCCACGCAGTCTGGGCTGCTCCACTGGAATGAGGAAAGATACAATTCTCTATCCTCTCACCGCTCGACTTACGGACCTCGAGCGTGAGCTGGACGTTTTCCAGTTTCAGGCTAGAAGAAATTTGTACAAGACCTCGATCCGGATGAGACAATAGTGCCGAATTCGATAGAGTAGCTTCCGATACTGTCAGGTAGATGTCTGATCGAGGTCGTTTGGGTGCTCCTGGGAAACCGATTTTAGGGGTCTGAACAATATCCTGCAACAAAGTTGGCGTTTGAGCGATCAATGCGTCCGCGTCCGAGCTGACGAATGATGTCAAGCCTAAGCGCATAGTTTCTAGGGACTTGAGCTTAGCGAGTCTGCCTACGCGATCTGGAAAGAGCTCCCGGAGAAGGCCTTGGTAAGTATCTGCGTCAGAGGCCTCCACGCCTGGCGCGGCTGGTGACCACAGAGTCATAACCTGCTCCGCACTGCCACTATGCCCAATCAGCTGTTTCACGTCGAGAGAACCTATGCCAATGGTCCGCTTTGCATAGTGTGGCCCTTGCTGCGTCGGTGGTCGAAGTGCGTCCCTTGTACTTGGCCGTGATCTAGCGTCTGACGGGGACGAGGAATTGGCAGCTGACGCAGCTCGGAGTATGTTGACACCTGAACGATTGCGATTGCGGGTGCTACCGAGCTGCTTTTGAGCCCACATGAGGCTCTGGCGGCCATTTTTGGCAGGTGAGGGATTCGGAGACTGGCCAGACGATCTTCCAGCAAGACTTCTAACGTCTTCATCGTTGCGGCTATACTCTATCGCCGACGGTCCAGAGTCAATAAGCTGATTAGCTTGTACCTTGGCGACCAGAAATAGGTCGACGTCTGCCCCGCTGGTTTCTCCTATATCGGTGGAAGTAATGTCGGTGAACAAGGTCCGGAACTTCCCCGATGTCGTCATCTTCTCAAATTGGTCGTGCACAGGCAGGTCTATTGCAAAAGCCTCTGTCAACGGCTTGGCCAGCTGGCCTTGCCTTCGAGAGAATAATCCGAGCGTCAAAGTAGGGGAACTCAACCCATCATTAGGACAATTCTTCAGCTCAACCATGAGGTGGTACAAATCAAGAGGATCATTTGGAATAGCTGGTGGCTTTTCGAGTAGACTCATGGTCGATTGGAGTTTCGACATCTCAACGATGGAGTTACCCCATGTAAGAAGACGACCACGGTGGCGTGGGTCTCGGACGATAATCTCATTGCTCAGCATCTTGTTCCCAGCTACAAGGTCCCACACAGTCTTCTCCCGCACCTTATCGACTTCTTGATCAGTAAGAACCCCATGCAGAAGCTGCCTGCGTGACAGATCTACCTGATACACCAACCGTGATAATCTGTCGAGAACAGCATAGCGTCTTGTAAGGAGGAGTTCATGAAGATTCTTGGAATGCCATTCCCTTAGACAGGAAGCGATTTCGTCCACCAATGGCTCAGTCATCGAAGTAGGGGTCTCGTCTCCGATCTTCAACATCGGGACCGGGGCTGGAGCCTTTGCGGCACCTGGCTCACGTGGGATGATTGCTGCAAGGTCGGGTTCGACGCTCGTTTGCCTTGATCGGGGTGATATGATAGACCTGTGCGATAGTGTCCTTCCCAAACCTTGATCTTGTATCTGCCATGGCTTCCGCTGCGACGACGATCGACTTGGCGACATGCTGAGTCCCCGCTCTTCTGCGCCTTCAGCATCAGTGATGTTCTGGCGCGTCTTGCCTGCCCGAATCTTGCTTCCGCGTTGTCGGAGGATGCTACCAGACCTGAATGGGCTATGGTTGCGGTCCAAATGGCCGTTGATTCTGGTAAGTAACCCATCATCTCGGTCTAGTCCTGCAGTATGCACATCCCCGTTTCTTCCCGTGTCCCCAAGAATCTCTCGAACCTCGACGCAGCAGCTGGGGAAAATACCGGAGAAGACCCTGGCTTCAAGTGTCTGTCCTTTCCGGCTTGTCAGACCTGCCAGTAACGATGGCGGAGCCACCAGATATCCTCTGTACCACGACCCTTCTGGCCCTCCTTGTTCGATTATATAGAGTTCATCGCCAATCTCGAGTGGTAGATCTGCCGGCGACGAAGGCTGGAAGGGAAATGTTGCGATCGCGAAGGCTATACCGGGTAAAGGCCGCCATGGCATGTCGGTGAAGAATCGTTCGGCGAGCAATCTAAGGATCGCTGGGGAGAGCTTGCGGCCGGCGGCAAGTCATCTGGTCGCTTCTGTAGGTCTTTCCGACCTTTACGGGTACTCGGAATAATATGATGTCTTTTGTTCGGTTCGCAACGGGCGCACGCTCAGGAGTAGTCCAGATTGTGTGCGAAAGCTTTGGAACGTTGTGCGTCAATCCGAAGCGGTGGCAGATGGAGTATCCGTGGATTCGATAATGTGATTGGGCGCGTGGCGTGCGTGTGGATAGCGCAGGGGTCCGTGAACGTGGTGGAACAGTTTATGTACGAAGTACGAAGTAGCAAACTCGCGAGAGCTCAAGTCGGTCAACAATCCTTTCATTAGGAGGTTGCTGTAGCACGCAGGACACCGACTTCGAATTGAGCTGCTTCTCCCGAGGAATCGGAGGCCCCTCTCCCTAAAAATACTTAGGACTTTTGGACTCCGGAGTGATCGACAGGGTCTGATTTCCGAATCAAGCAGCTAGAATACACTATAGATAGATAAACCTTCAATAGCTCCTTTCATCGGCCAAAGTAACATCGTTTACTACAAGTCAATTCATGCATCACTTGATCTTGTAGGCTTGGCGCTTATGGGCATTGAACGCGTCAAAATAATTTACTTAATGCAGTAGCTTGAGCCGCAGCGTCATAGCGCATATATCTTTTCAAGTTGTAGCATAATCCTATCGAATACTTTAGGTACGATCCTATCGATAAGATATGATCATTTCTTCTCCTCGCTCAATGAACCTCATTCTTCCCAAATTCTGACCGTAGCGCCTCATCCTGAAGCATTATATTGCGTACAGCAAGAGGATTTGCGTACAGCAAGAGCATTCATCTAATCAACGAACGCTGAATCCTGCTCAGCAGCTAATTAGTAGCTACAAGTGGAAAACAAGAATTTATACTCACAACTCATCATATTAAATATAAAACATCGATCTTGTAGAATTCGCCAGCGCACGATTACACTCAGGTTGGCGTGCCACATCTGTCAGAGTTTTGATGCCCTAAACCACATAAAGAGCTTGGTAGTATGTGGTGCGTTTGCACTCGGTCGCTTCGGACGTATATCGTCGACGAAGAGTCCCTTTGGTACTTTGGAGACGATTACTGTAAATATGTTCAAGAGGTGGGTAACAAGCGTGCTTTTCCTGCGGCACTGACCGAGTGCCAGAACTTCTTGAGTGGTGTAGTGAGAAGTGTTACGCGGTAAATGGGAGAAATTAGACCATAAAATCTTCGAAGATTGACTTCTATGAGAGTCAAGCGTGTGGTTTCGTGCAAAATCTCAGGAACGACTGGCGGGATCCTCCTGGTCAGCAGGCGTCCGAAATGCGGCTCTCTGTAGTCCACGGCTGTTCACGGTCCAGATTGAATCCAGCTGCTTGCGGCACCATTCGCGTACCTAGGAGTGGTCAATTTCCAGGAATTTCAGGTGATGCTGGCTACAGGCACACACGCACACCAGAGAATGGTGACCCTGCCGGGCCCCAATCCATCCAGAAGACGCAATAAGCGCCAACACCTGTTGGTTGGGTTTATTATCCATCACACCACGCGCAAATATCAGGCACATACTCAAGCTTACACCCCATTGCGCGAGCTTCACACCTTTCACCCAACCTGGCCGCGCGAATTTCAGCTTCGACCTCCGGCGGTACTTGCGCTCTAAGCGGAATTGATGTTTAGAATTCAGTCTGGAGAAATCTGGAGGCCATGTTTTCTGGGCTTTGTATGGGTTCATCTGACTCGTCATTACAGAAGACGCTTGGGCACGTAGCGCACGGGTCCGTATCATGTCGTCAACGAACAATCCAGAGTTCTGTCAGCTGAATGCCTCAATGCTCCCGAGACCGAATTATACGTAGTGGATATCGAAGAGAAAGCGTAGGAGGGCTAGAAGAATGAAGATGCAGTCGTCCGCTGTAGGGCTGAAAATGTGCCAAGAGATTGTTGGGCAGTCGGCATTTCGGCGCGGACTTGCCGGGTGCAGACACAGAGTCACAGCAACTTCAGGAGCTCAAATTTATTTCATGATTTTGCGCCCTTCGGTTCAGGCGCGGATTCGTCATTGCGATTTCGTGGGATTAGCGCTCCGTCCCTTCTCCTCTGCGATGGCTACCGCCAACGCTACCCACGATAGCCTCGACCCGAACAATAGCTCGAAGAACACTCTGAAGCTTGAGAATGTCTGTCAAACCTGGCGTGAACGGAGGAATTATGAGGCTAAAGGCTCTAATATCTAGACAGAGAAGCGCGATACTCTGATTGCGATCGAGAAGAGGTATCAAGCACAATGGCAGAAGGACGGCGTGTTCAACGCCAGTGCCCCGTCAATCTCCGAGGTACCTGTTGGCTCGATGACCCCGGCTGAGCTACGAAAGAAGCAGCCCAAGTACTTCGGAACCTTTGCCTATCCTTACATGAACGGGACTCTACATGCCGGACACAGCTTCACCGCCAGCAAGGTTGAATTTACTGCTGGTTTTGCAAGAATGCAAGGCAAAAGGGTTCTCTTCCCCCTAGGGTTCCACTGCACGGGTATGCCAATCAAAGCTTGCGCCGACAAGCTGACGGAAGATGTTCGCAAATTCGGCAAAAGCTTCGAGCGATATTCGGAGGAGGAATCTGGGCCTGAGCCTTCAGATCCCGCCCCAGCACCAACACAATCGGAGACAAAAGAGGATATAACTAAGTTCACGTCAAAGAAGAGCAAAGCCTCGGCCAAGTCCATCAAATTGAAATATCAGTTTCAAATAATGCTTGCCTTAGGGATACCGAAAGAGGAGATCCACAAATTCGCGAATGCTGCATACTGGCTCAAATATTTCCCTCCAATATGTAAGCAGGATATGAACAATTTTGGTGCACGAATAGACTGGAGACGGTCATTTGTCACAACCGACGCCAATCCATACTACGACGCTTTCGTGCGATGGCAGATGAATCGTCTCAAGGAGATCGACAAGATACAATATGGAGTGAGATACACAGTATACTCCCCCAAAGATGGTCAACCATGCATGGATCATGACAGAACGGAGGGCGAAGGAGTTGCACCCCAAGACTATACTGCGCTGAAGTTGAAAGTCAAAGAATGGGCACCCGAAGCAGCGAAGTTGATACATGGGAAAATTCCCAATACGGCTAATGTCTATTTTGTGCCAGCCACGCTGAGACCAGAAACAATGTATGGACAGACTTGCTGCTTCGTAGGTCCTAAGATCATTTACGGGGTCTTCAAGGTATCAAAGTCCGAATACTACGTCGTGACGAAGCGAGCTGCTTGGAATATGGCGTTTCAAGGCACCTTCTTCAAGAGCGATAATTTCCCGAGAAACGCGGATGAATTGACTCCTGTTGTAGAGCTGACCGGGTCTTCAGTCGTTGGAACACTGGTAAACGCGCCTCTATCGATCCATACTGAAGGAGTCCGCATACTTCCCATGGAGTCGGTGCTTCCGACCAAGGGAACTGGTGTGGTGACTTCGGTACCATCTGATAGTCCGGACGACTATGCAACACTCACAGACCTTGCTAAGAAAGCGGACTATTATGGCATCACCAAAGAATGGGCTGAGCTTGAGATACCGCCAATCATTGAAACGCCGTCGTATGGTAATCTTACCGCCCCCTTTCTAGTTAAGAAGATGAAGATCAACTCTCCTAAGGACGCGAAGCAGCTTGCAGAAGCCAAAGAGCTGGCTTACAAGGAAGGCTACTACAAGGGTATGATGCTGGTTGGAGATTTCAAAGGTCAGCCGGTAGAGGTCGCAAAGCCTAAGGTTAAAGACGCCCTCATTAAGAACGGCGAAGCCTTCGAGTACGCGGAGCCTAACGGTCACGTTGTCAGCCGAAGTGGCGATGAGTGCGTGGTTGCGTATCTGGGTCAATGGTTCTTGAATTATGGTGAGAACGACCCAGCGTGGCGAGGCCAGGTACTTGATCATGTGAAGGGAGGTATGGAGACCTACTCGGCCGAGACAAAGAATGGGTTCGAAAAGAATCTTGAATGGCTGAACCGCTGGGCCTGCGCCAGAACATATGGCTTAGGTTCTAAGTTGCCGTGGGATCCCAAATTCCTTGTTGAGAGCTTAAGCGATAGCACGATTTACATGGCATACTACACAATAGCACACTTTTTACACGGCGACATCTTTGGCACTCAGAAAGGTCTTCTTGACATCAAGCCAGAGCAGATGACTGACGAAGTATGGGACTACCTTTTCTGCCAGAAAGAGCTAAGCAAGGAATCTCTTGAGAGATGCGGGATTAGCAACAATGACCTTGCAACTATGAAGCGGGAATTCCAGTATTGGTATCCTCTCGATATGCGGATCTCTGGAAAAGACCTTATCCCCAACCACCTAACGTTCTTCCTCTATATCCACGTAGCCCTCCTTCCGAAAGAATACTGGCCTCGAGGCGTACGAGCGAATGGACATTTACTGCTCAATGGAGAGAAGATGAGCAAGAGCACCGGCAACTTCCTCACCCTTAATGATGCTATTCAGAAATACGGTGCAGACGCATGCCGCATAGCACTTGCGGATGCTGGCGACGGTGTAGAGGATGCCAACTTCGAAGAAACCGTTGCCAATCAGATCATTCTACGGCTGTACACACTCAAAGAATGGTGTGAGGAAATCATTGAAGACAAGAATTTACGGACGGGAGAAGCAGATGCTTTGTGGGATAAGCTGTTCGAGAACGAGATGAACACTCTTGTCCAAGACGCGCGGCAGGCTTATGAAGCGTACATATGCCCTCTCCGCTTCCAATCTCTTATGGACCCCAATTAACAGCCTCCAGTACTGATTACAAGCTTGCCTTGAAATACGCCCTCTACGACTTCACCAGCACCCGCGATCTCTACCGCGAAGCCACCACCGCCGCCGGGATCGGCATGCACCGCTCCCTCATCCTTACCTACATCGAGCTGCAAGCCCTTCTCATCACACCCATCGCTCCCCACTGGGCGGACTACGTATGGCAAGAAATTTTACACAAGGTATCTTTCCTCCCCACCAAATCCCACCTCACCCCTCCCACCTCACCTCCACCCCCTCTCTCCTCTCCCCACCCCCTCCCCTCCCCAGCTAACCCCCCACCAGCCCACCACCATCCAAACCGCCCTCTACCCCGCCCGCCCCCCTCCCTCCCCCCCCCTCACCGCCTCCCTAACCTACATCCGCACCACCACCTCCTCCATAACCAGCACCGAAGCCGCCACCTCCAAACGCCACTCCAAAGGCAAAACCACCTCCTTCTCGCCCCACCTCCCCAAGAAACTCACAATCTACTACGCCACCTCCTTCCCCCCCTGGCAGGAAAAATACATCGCCCTCGTGCGCGCGCACTTCTCAACCTTAACCCTCACCCTAGACGACAAGGCGGTCAATACCGCGATCCCGAATAGTGAGAAGAAGAAGGCGGTGCCGTTTGTGCAGGGCTTGAAGAGGAGGCTGATGGCGGGAGAGAGGGGGGAGGTTGTGTTTGAGAGGAGGTTGGCGTTTGAGGAGGGGGAGGTGTTGGGGATGATGGTTATGGGGCTGCGGAAGACGACGGGGTGTAGGATTATTGAGGTGGTGGAGGTGGAGGAGGGGGGGGGGAGGGGGGTTGTGAGGGTGGGGGAGGGGTTGGGGGAGGTGAGGGAGAATTTGGCGCAGGTGGCGGGGATGGCGGTGCCGGGGCAGCCGAGCTTTCTTTTTGAGAATGTTTGAGAACGGGGTGGGGAGTGGAGAGAGGGAATGGAGTGAGGACGAGTGCTGTGTGGAGCTTGTGGTAGACAAAAAGTGAAGGATTAGACGCCACTCATTGCTCAAACTCAAATACTTATACAGCCTGTACAGGACATGCCTGTTGTGTCTTCTACGCGGTATCTATATTCATCCGTAAAGAAGCTGGGGGGTATACAAATTCTCAAATCGCTAACACAGCAGACTGAACGAAACGCCATGTATGCTTTTCACACCCCTCTGGATCGCCCACGGCCAATTTTGATTGCACGCCAGGGCCCAAAATCTTATACAGAGAAGTGACGACAAAACGGGTGTCAGGGCTCGATCATTTTCCTTACGTCAGCCCACTTCCGCATCAACGAGTCGTGTTCGGAGTTCAGCTATCGAGCTCATCAGCAACCTGCATGTCTGACCCACATGGAGACCTGAACATACCTCCGCATACTGCATCTTCGTCTGCACGAGGACCTTCTCCATATCCGACATCTGCTCCTCGAGCCCCCGGTTCTCGTTCTGCACCTCCAAGTTCCGGGCCATGATCCTTTCCATCTCATCCTTCAGCCGTGTCTCCACTTCCTCGGGCTGCCTCTCGACCAGCGACCTCAGCTCTTCGGTTTGGCCCTTCAGGCCCTCGACCTCGTCCTGCAGCTCTTGGTTCTCGACTTTCGTCCGCACGAGCTCCGACGCCATCTGCACGTGCTCGGTATCGGATTTCTCTGTGCGCGCTTCGAGGGAGCGGACTTTCTGAGATAGGGAGGCGTTGGCTGAGCGGAGGGTTTCGAGTTCGGCTTCTCTGTCTTTTTCTGATCGGACTTTCTCTTCCCATTCTGCTGTGTAGGATTTGAGTACTTCTGGTGTGACCTTGACCGCACATGCGTCTTGCACCAGGATATCTGCGCGGTAGACCTCTTTGTCGATACCGCCCGAGCTGCCAAAGAACCCAGATTCCAGTACTGAGCTTGCGGAGGGTGCCTGATCTATGTATACATCGAAGATTTTGTCTTTGAGAAAGTTGGTTAGCTTGGACATGTCACTCATTCCGAGCAGTGTTTCGGCATTCTTCTGCATAAGGGTGATGCCGAATTTGAGGATCGCACCCTCGAGGCCTTCGCTGAGGATTAGATCGTAGACGCGAAGAACGAGCTGCAGAGGAAAGCGATAGGCGAAAAGGGTGAGAAACCATTGGGTTGCGTAGAGCTGGGGTGAGACGTGCCGTCGATGGAGATGGCAATACAATGCTGGCTCGAGATCTTCGAGTAATCTTTCAAATTGGTAAAGGTGGAGATGGAGGCCAGGCATTTCGTGAATGAACATATCCCGCAGATGGTAATGGTTCATTAGGCGGACGAGGAGACAGAAAGCTTCTTCTTCGGGCATCTGTTTCTATGTCAACCTGGATCACAGTGAGGGACGCAAAACCAGCCTACGTTGAACAGAAGCGGCATGATTAGGAAGTTCATGCCTTGCGCGTAGCCTACAGCCTCGTCAAACAAGGCATAGGCTTTACAAACCCCGAAAAGCGCATCTTGCAGACCCGCGGCCACGGCGTATTTTGAGTAGCTGGTTCGAGCACCGAGGTCCTTCCGGATCACCTTCTCTAATTTCTTCAGCGCCGCAGCATCATCTTCTGACCTCTTCTTCCGCTCGGCCATCATGGCTGCTTGTAGTTTGGCCGCGCTTTCATTGTCCTTTTCGCCCAAAGACGACGGCGAAGCCACCCCATTAGCAGCTGAAGTTGCTGGTGTCGAATGCTCTGAATGTACTGATGAAGCAGACGACGCAATTGACGGCATTTCTTTGACTTGCCCGTTCATATTTCCACTCGGGGGCTCCTTTGAGAAACCCCGATCTTTGTCCGTCCCTCGCACGACAAGCTCCTTGTAGACACTCTCCAAATCTTCGTTTTTACTCTGTGCAAGAACCTGCCAGACGACACCACGGATTGCGCTGGGTATACCACTTGCTATCGCTCGGTTCAATTCCTCGGCGCTCGTCCTTGCGACCGCAGCCGGTCCCTCATAGACGACAGACTGCCACAAGTCCCAATCGACCGGGGCAGCCGGATCGTTGATTGCCGAGGGCCCGGCAGTGACACCGACAGCAGTACCAGGCGCAAGGCCAGGGTCGACGGGCGGAGGAACAGCAGAAGATGGCGATTGCACGGGACTCATGCCTGGTCCCTTTTCTTTTTCATCCGCAATACTTGTGGGGCTCCCGATACCGAGCCCAAGGCTTGTACCGCGTCCGATCAATCCTGCTATTGCTCCCCCACTCATGGGTGATGAACCAGCTTCCGATCCTTCCTGGACTTGTATACCTGCCTCTTCCCTCATACGTAGCATCTTGAACCTGTCCCTCAAGCTGTTTCCGGTCTGGCGCCTTGAGCCGACGTTCGAACCATCAGATTCGTTTCCCTCGTCAAGCCGGCTGAGCATGAGCTCTGGATTCGCTCCTACAGATGATATCGACGTGGCAGTACTCCGCCGCTCGGTCTGGGCATTGACCGCTTTGGGAGGCTGTGTTTCGGTCTTCGCAGATGAACCTCTCGAAAGCCAAGAGAAAGGCCCTGCCAGCTTCCTGGATGGTGGTCCAGGAGCTGGCGATGGGGTTTGAACGGGCAACGGCTTTGGCGCTGGTGGCGGACCCCATGGTACGGAAGGGAGGGACCCAGAAAGCCCTTGTGAGCGAAAAGGCAGTTTTGAGGGGGGTGGAGCGGCAGACACAGGAGCAGTGGTGGGGGTGGATTCATCCATCTTGACTTCATTCGTATGAAGTTTTACAGAACTCGATGCTGTCTTGTCGCTGGTACCGGTGGCATTGACGGTAGATGTGGTTACGGGGCTGTCTGCCAATTGTACGTCATCTAGGGAGGAAGTAGAAATTCGGCGGGCCGTAAGTAGGGGCGACTGTGTTGGAGGCTCCCCTACTTTCGTCTTCGATTCATCACCTTCGCCTGCTGGGCTTGGTGCGTTCATATCATAATTCGGATAACTACCCGGTCTTGGTTGTGATCCTGATACTCGAGGTGTTGTTACCGACGTCGCGGAAAGAGCCCGGCCTCCGGTCAAAGATCGTACAGATGCGGATGAATGTGATTGCGAGGACTGCGGCCGTGCAGTCGTCGTATCCGGGGCATCCTCAAAGGTATCCTGCCGCCAGGTGAGCACGGGAGTCTCTCGAAGGGGCAGTGACGATACTCACTCCTTCCCGGTCTGAATTGTCTGCGCTTGAAGGCTTCGAGTCAAGTGCTGCCATTTAAAATCCGGCTAGTCGCTGTTCGAGACTTGTACTGTGTAACAAGAGATATGTAGGGCGATGCACAAGAGGAGTACCGGCTCAAGAAATGGGGAAAAGGGCAGTAATAAATCAGCCTGAGCGCTGGTTGTCAGAAGAAAGACCTAAGCATGCCTGCACGTCGGTGGTTCAATTGAATAAACGAGTGTAGTTAAGGTTATATCAAGGAAGAGAATATGATGGGAGCTTGTCAAGCCAGTAAGAACATCTCCTGGGTGCAGTGTCTCTCAAATCTCAGTGACTGTCTCCAGACGAGCAGGGATGTGGTGCACGGGCCACCACCCTCTAAGGAAGACACACTAAGATAGAGGTAGTCCTGTCTCAAAGGAAGTGCTGTTGAATACTCCCAGAATCTTCAAAATTCATCTCTCGAGCGAGGTCATAGTCAGAAGCCCATAGGGACATCGTTGGATATTGATTGCCCACCGATGGGGACGGCTTCACTACTAGAGGGGTCGCATTATCGTAGTAAAACGCTTCGGTTGCTTCAACTCCAATCCATTGAGAAGTCAATGCGTCTAGATGAAGGTGAACACGGTCTCCTGTTGACTATCACTACTTGGAGCAACGATCGGAACGATGTACCAGGCACTGCGCAACGCGAAGAGTTGCTGTCGGCTTTCGACGTGCCTGGTCAGACACATGTAGAAAGATCAAACAACTATAGATTGCCCCTCGCCGCTTGCTCACGTTCGACAGCCTCGAACAAAGCCTTGAAGTTACCAGCACCGAAGCCGTCGAAATTGTTGCGCTGAATGATCTCGAGAAAAACCGTGGGTCGGTCGAGCACCGGCTTCGTAAAGATCTGAAGCAAATACCCACCCGCATCGAAGTCAATAAGAATGCTGTTCTTCTGGATGGCTTGAAAATCTTCCTCCAGCTCCAGGCTGCTCTTTTCCAGCCGCATACGCATTGCGTCGTAGTAAGTATCCGGCACCTGGATGAACTGGCAGCCTCGCTTTCGCAGATTTTCCACGCTCGTTATGATGTCTTTGGTTCGGAAGGCAATATGCTGGACACCAGGACCGCCGTAGAAGTCGACAAATTCTTCAATTTGTGATTTTCTCTTTCCAAGAGCCGGCTCATTCATGGGCATCTTGATCACGTTATCCGGACTGGCCATCACAACGGAATTCATAGCCGAGAAGTCACTGCACATATCTTTGTCGTCTACGGACCAGAAGCGATGAAATCCGAGAGATTCTTCGTAGCTGAGATACAATCAGCGATTGCTCGTCTACAATACTTTCAAACCTACTATTTGCAGATTGCTTCTAATTCGTCCCAGCCCTGGTTTCCAACGCAATGGTCGATAGCTTCGAGAGGAATGCTCGGTAAAAATCTGGCGATAGGGTCAAGTGTTTTCATATCTCGGTAGCCTGGCATAAAGACGCCGCGATAGCGAGAACGCTCGACCAGTGTGTGGGTGGTATCTCCGTATGTTGTTACGACCGCGGTTACAATTTCGCCATCAGCCTTGGAACGGAGTACTGTGGGTTTCTGCACGCCCACGGCGCCCTTCGCAACTGCGGTGTCATACACAGCTTTTGCATCGTCTACCTCGAAAGCGACATCCTTAACAGCGTCGCCATGCTTCTCAAGGTGTGCATGGATATCTTGAACTAGGCGGCGGTCCTTTTCTGAGTCGTCCTTGTTTAGGCCTGCGACGCCTCGAATAGGAGACACAAACACGAACGTGGCGCCGCCGTTGGTGACTACATGAGCGGTGATGCATCTCGAGCCCGTCTCGAGTCCGCGATAGGCCAGGTATGTAAAGCCCATACGAGTAATATAATACGATGCTGCTTGTTTTGCATTCCCTACCCACCTGTGAGTGCAGGGCGTTAGCATGTTACTTGATGGATTGCAAATGGATTGTAAGACTAAGGAAAAAGATTCAAACGAGCGTTGCAAATTACTCTAAGACATGTCTTTGTTTAAAATGGCTGTTGGTCATAAATGGTACTTACCAGGTTACATGATCGTGGGCGCGATAACTAGGGCTAAATCCAATCCCTCCGAGCGACAGTGCAGCTGACTCATTGGCAGAGCTATGACCGGCATCGTTGTTGGTCGCTGAAGGGGCCATCGAGGATTAGAATTGGAAGAAAAGATGTGTCGCCATCTGCTGAAGTTTGTTGGGATGTGAAGATCGAATACTTTTCGAAGGCATCAGAAAAGTGGAGATATTTTTACCAAATCCAGGTGACGCGACACCCCATGGCAAAAGGCAGTCCTGTTAATCCATGTGATCAGATCTAGGTATCCAGACAAGACTTCAATTCAATCTGGCAGCTTCACCTACAAGCCCAACACGGGTTCTTACTTACCTCGAGACAACTTGCCAGTCGCTTACACGCGGCTGCCAGCGGCAAGTGGCATGACAGCGAAACAGTAAAGTACTTTAAGCATGGATGACTGCCCCCAATCTGCTTGCAATCTGTAGTACAAGCTGCAGATGCACTCTAGCAGCCGACAGATGAGGCTTACAAGTCAAGAATATAGAATTGTTTTATGTCACACGAGCCTACGGATCTATACCTTGACTGACCTCTCCCAAGCCACGCTTAAACGGGCAGCTACAGCTTTGAGGTGATAGACCGAAGACTTGGATATACGAGTAGGAATTCTGTTGGGTTACCGTCAAGTAGCGCCTAGCCACGACGGTTTCTCACATCGCCAAGAGTAGACACCGAACACTTCCGGAAAGTCCCGATGAACAGACGCGATCTCTAGAATGTTTGTGCTCGATCAGCGTCAATGCCGCCCAGAGTTAGCTCGTCGATGGTATCTCGCATACCAATTTTAATCGGATTTGACTAGCCTACCTAGTCTACAGCTCATGTCGAGCCCTGCAATCCTAAGGTAGATCTATTCCCAAGACTATTTCCAGCAATCGCCGCGCACTATGTCAGCCATCCGCACATCACTCGTCGAGCGCAGCAAGTAAGTCGCGGTTGAGCAAGGCTTCTGCGCCTTCACCATTGGATCCGATGATAGGGGTTTCCGCGATATCCGATATGAGTAAGACAGGCGGTAGTGGCCAGACACGATCGAGATCAGTCGCTTCGATGACGTTTCGATACTTGTAGTTTACGGTCTCGTTGGCTTCGATCCTTGGTAGGGCAGGGAAACGTCCAAATCCGGAGGTGTTTCGTTCGTCCCCTTCCTCTTTCATCTCCTGGTAGCATGGCCACGATGCATGTGGACGCCTGACTGTTGGCCTACTCCATGGCGCCCATATGGTTTCTTGTGCCGTCACACCACTTCGGCCGTCATCGAAATTCTTCCTAGCAAATGCAGCCCGGACTCGTTCCTTCAGAATCTCTGACTGAATTTCGGCTTCCTTGTTCGCCAATTTTCGAGTTAAATCTTTCGCATTGATCTCTTTCACTTCCGCACGATGAATAAGCCATTGGGTGAAGTTCGTAGGAACGAACGGCGAACGTGGTATGAGCTCCATTGATGTCAGGTTGTGCTTGACCGCTTGCCACCGCTCGTACTCCGCTATCAGTGGAGAGACCCAGATCTTTGCATGGAGAGTTGACTCTTCCGTGCCAGGAGATGGCCAGTCTTTCGATACCACTGACAGACATTCCGCAAAATCGGGATCCTGAGTAGCCAACACCTCAAGAGTCTCGAAATTGGGAGCGTAAATGCTCGGTGTATTCAGAGCATCCGCTTCAACAAGGGAGACCGGGCTCTCGTATGGCGACATGATTCGGCTTGCCATTCCATCACCCGTCACAGATTCCTCCGTTGTTGTGGACGCATCTGTTGAGTGGAGGCTTGCTGCTGGCACCTCAGTGGCAGCAGAGAAGGACGCTGCCCGAGGATTGAGACGTGGTCGCTCGGGCATCTGGAGGGCAGCTAGTTCTATGGCGCTCCTGTGCTTCTGTCCGATCACGGCTGCAGAGATCCAGATGGGTCTTGAATTCGGAAACGCCGACATCTCTTGTAGCGTTAGAGTGCTGTGTAGGTGTTGACGATGGCTGCTCACACTGTCAGCACAAAGGTCCAACACATTTGGTAACCTTACTAACCTGAATTATCAACTGCCTGGTTAGTTCGGAATGTAGGTTTGAAATATGCTTCTCGCACTTTGCCTTTCTTCGGATTCTCCCTAATTCTGTTCTTCTCAGAAGCTTTGCTGCTGTGAGCTACTTTTCGCGAGCAGCATACTCCAAATTCTCGTCAAATGCGTGCTCAGAATCCTCCAAGAAAATGCTAGAGCCTTAATGTGCTAAAGTCTTGGTGCACTCAGAGCTGACTAGGAGACTGGACGAGGGCGCTCTAAGTACATCACAAATGTAGAGCACGGACTGATGATAAAGGAGCTGGCGAGTCACTCAACTGCTAGATTCACTTTCCGGTATCCCAAAAATAGACCATAGAATCTGCTGTGAATGGGGCTTCACTGACGTGTTTGGCTCACAGGTGAATCATCGAGTTTTCAGCAATTGCGGTGGCATTCGTCGATCCATTCGCGAAATATGATCAATGCAAGGACACTTTCAGATTTCAGTTTAGCTCATCACTGTTCGACAACAAGGAGTCCTCCTCTCATAATCTGCCATTCTCCTATCCGCCGCAGGTTCAATTGCATATTGTGCTTCGGTTAGCGCATACCAGTACATTGGCATCAGACGGGCTTAGGAGAAGGATTCCACAGCCGTAGTCGCTGGTTGAAGGTCGGCAAGGGACTATGTGGGGAACATACTAGACCTCCCACTCGTCTATAATTGTGAGAGCCAGTATCATTTTCCGAACTCACACTATGCCTCGAGGCTCGGTTGAAGGCCATCAGGAACCGTTGTCTCGCTCTTATGGCTATTGCCAATACATCAAAAATTGCACACCAGGACACAGAGGCTTCGAAACTTACGGACGATTACGAAGTTTTCCTCTCCCTGGAAGCTTCACAGTCCTCCCGTGAAGAAGTACAATCGTATTCGGCCATCGCACTCCTTGATCGTTACTTCCTTTTTGATGTGATTCACGAAAGGCAGTAGCGCTCTTAGGGCAAGCGCTTGCCCATACATTCTTCAGACATCCATCTTCTTAAACGTTCTAACGGAATCATTATCTAGCATCGAGAGACACTTCTCAGTTTACTGGCCGAGTTCGGTAAGTCGACATGCAAAGAGCTGCAGCAGTTATTAAAAATGCACTTCAACTGACGTCACAAGCTTGCAGCACCGCAGCTCTTTTGGCTTCGCTCTTAAGTCAGAGTACGTTGTTTGATGAGCTGGCTGTTATTTTCCCAACAACGGGACGGTGCCTCACAGTATATTCCTTGGGCAGTCCTGCCAGTATATTTCCTTCGCTTGCTGTCAAAAATCCGTTTGAAGAGCGTCAGCGATGTCCTCTCGCTATGTCTCCAACAATGCTGCGAATGATCATTCGAAGCTTCTCTCGCCACCAGATTTCCTCCGACCACTCTTACAATCCCTGACCACTCTCACCAAGAACTTCCCGCCACGAGCGTATACCGCCAGAGAGTGTCGTGGTCTGTACTCTGGCCCCACCTCAGTCGCCTATCTCTTTTTCCGTATTAGTCGCGGTCATCCAGACCTCATGATATCAGGCAAGAAGCCATCGCAATGGGCCTTGGAGTACCTTCAAGGCGGGCGTGAAGGTCATGGTGCTACAGCTGGCAAGAGTGGTGTCATCAACGAGCAACTGGCTTTCTATGCTGTCCGTGCGGCTGTGACACAGGATCTTAAGGATGTGGAGAAGCTTGTAAAACATGTCACCAACGCTGCTCTGACACTAGACCGAGGCTCCGACGAGTGGCTATATGGTCGGGCAGGATGCCTCTATCTATTACGTCTAGCCCGAGGCTGGGTTCGCGACAGCGCAAGGATTGTCGATCCGCTGGTCGAAGAATTAATAGAGGACGTGCTCAGCCATGGACCTGCATGGCCCTGGCATGGGAAGGACTATCTTGGTAAGCCACCCTATCGTATCTGCTGTAGATTTTCTGCCATCACAATTTCTCCGTAGATACTACAGAGATTTGTGGCTCTGAAAGTCGCCCGGCCGTCCATGTGTGTGTTGCATCTGCGAGAAGGCTGATCAAAGGACTTAGGAGCCGTCCACGGACGCATTGGCATCATCACCCAGATCGTGATGAGCGACCCATCTAAGGCTTCAGACCCCACAATCCTCGCAAGCCTAGACCGATGCCTCAAGCTGCAGACCAGCGACGGTAACTGGCCTTCATCAGTGGAGAGTGGCCACAGCCACCTCGTACAGTTCTCCCACGGTGCACCAGGCTTCGTCATCTCCTTGCGAACAATCCAGGAGTATTTCCTCCCGGAACTGCATGAGAAGATTGATGTTGCTTGCAAATTGGCTGAGAGCTGCATTGTGGAAAAGGGCTTGTTGACGAAGGAACCGAATCTGTGCCATGGCATTACGGGCAATGCTTTGGCTCTTCCGTGGCCGCATAGGAAGCACTTTATGGCCTATACAGCTGCTGATGTTGTTGCAGAGGGCAAGCAGGAAGGTTTGTATATTGATAGTGATGATCCGTATGGGTTATTCTGCGGTGAAGCGGGCAGAGCTTGGGGCTGGTATGTGCTGATGACGAACGGCGACAAAGGTCTCCGAGGCATGATCGGCTATTCAGACGTGTAGCAACTGATACCAGAGCTGCATCTCTTCCTTGGGTAGAATAGCTCAGAAGAAAGCCCTCCAAATTACTTTTGCTATGTTGGGAAGTCTGTCATGGCTGGTTCTCTACTCTGCGTTCTGACTATGGCTTTCTCTACTGTGACCTTTCTTTCATTTCCTTTGATCTCTTACCCTCATCATGGTTTATTCTCCGGCAAACATGTTAAGCGAATCCAGCTGGCAGGTCCTTTGTGTTGTCAGCTCCATTAGTGGCATGCTCTCCGATCTTTCACAGCTGGCGATCAAAGAGGGCAATCCGTATATCTATATAAACTTACAACAAAACGAGAACGAGAACGTGGTCGTGACTCAGAACCTACCTGACAATACAAGCACCATGTCTGTCCGGCCAGCCTTCAACAGGGCGCTCTCAGACCTGGGCCCAAGGGTCGATATATCGCACAAGATCCGCGGAAATATGCTCAGGGAACAGGATTGGTCCACGAATGCGGGACAGGCCTTTCAGTTGATGAGAGCGGCGCCATTTCTACCTGTAGTGGAGATGGTTGGTGATATTGCTATCTATCGACCTCGGAATCAAGAGCCTGGCTCGGGGTACCTTGGCTACTACCACAAGAAAGCTCGAGATCTGCCAACGAACAATCGATTACCCGAAAACCCAGCTACAGCAGTCGACCTAGTCAGAGAGAATATCCAGACCGTGTCTGATAGCATTGAGCAAGCTCTCGCAAACGAGGGCATACGTCATAAGCCGATAGTGAACCTGCCTCCGCCAAACCCTCAAAGTCCAAACGACCCTAGACCTTTCTGGACACCTTCTAAAGGAACGAAACAACATCTTTTCGCCTCAGCAGAAGCATTCCTTGACCAGAAATGGGTTCCCCAGAAAGGAACTCCCAAGAAGGGCACGTTCTGGCGTAACAACGGCCAGTGGAGATGTGTTAGTAGTCGCTTCCTCACAGATCGAATGTCTGGCTGATAGAGCACAGAGGAACTGCGCTTACAAGCAAGGTGAAATGTGGTTTACACCAGACGTCAAGCGATGCCCTCGTTTTGACTGTCTGCCATTGCAGATAACGAAGGCTGAGGGCATGGTGTTCGAAGCACAGAATCCAAGAGAGCTGGAGGATGGCAGGGTGGCATATGAGGAGGTCGACATATCCACAGCTCCTCGTTGAGTGCGTTGACTGGGGAGGTTCAGTCTACGTAAATCAGTGGAGACTGACCTTGGGGTCTGGTTGACGATACCGAGGCAAGAAGGCGCTTCGTGAGGACGCATTTACGGAAGACTTGTACACTTCAGTTGTGAAGCTCTAGAAGTAGCATCAATGGGGGTTCAAATTCATTTGCTAAGGTCTCCTTGACCATAATATTCTGCATGCTTTATCAAGCTGTGGCAGTACAAACTGCAACATAGGGGATTCTCCACGACTTGAATCATACTGGTTCATCGCTTGTCTGTCACAGAGAAGGCGCATTGAACTTTTCGAACAGCCAGCACTTGTTTGTCCAGCCAATGCGCATAAGTAAAGTAGTATTGCCGTCATGTTCGCAATTGTACTTCGTGTTCGGGGGTTGCCTCAGTAGTCAGACCTATGCAAAAAAAAAGAAACAACCCTCAAGCGAACCCTAGCGAGTTCGCTTATGTTAGGATCGCGCTAGAACTAGCACTAGAGATTAGTTTCGACGCGATAATTGCACTAGCATTTAGCATTTTTGAGCACATTCGCATCGAGTATGATGTTCGTTATAGCGTTGTTTTATTTTTTCTTGCATTAAATTTGAGAGCGAAACTCTTATTTTTTGTCATTTTAACATTATCTTTGATAATAACATATCAAAAACACTTATGCTATGTTTTTTAAATACGTATACGCAACTTTATCATTTAATAATCGCGAACACTTTGATTTTTGCGTTTAACAACAAGCTAATTTTACTACTTTTGTTTATACTTTATTCAATAACGTTCTTTTTAGAATCAATTAACTCGACTATCGATTATAATATTAATTTTAACATAATAATCTTAATAAAAATCAAAATTGCAATCTCTACATAAGCACAATTATTTCTCTTATAGTTTCGACATTTTACTTGACGCTTCTTATAGTTCTATTATTTTGTTAACTTAGATTAATTACTTTTTCAATTCAATGTATCGAGCAAAGTTGACAATTATTACTAGATTTTATTTCTTAATCTCTATAATGTTTTAAAATAAAAAACGAGATAAAAGATTGCAAAACGTTAATTATAAAAACGATTAGACTGGTCGCGCTAACCCGGAAATGTCACGTGCAAATGCCAAGACTCGAGTCAAAAAGATTTCGAAGAATCGAATCGCTTAAAGTAGTTTAGTCAATTACTATAAGTAGTTTAGCGCAAAGCGCGCTAAACTACTTTGAGCGATTCGATTCCAAAAAATCGTCGCGACCCAATCTTGGCGTCGGGTCGAACTAGAGGGGTGATATCATAATCTAACCCGACGATTAGTCTAAAAACCATTAAAAAAAGATTATTAATGTCGTTAAAAATATATTTAAGTTTGAAATTAAACAAAAGCAATTAAATGCGTTCGACGTTACTCTAAAGAAAAACGTAATCGTAATAGCGAAAACAAAATTTGAGAAAAATTTACTATTTTAGACGTCGTCGTTTATGTCTTCGTTATCAAAAATTGCGTTAATAATTATGTCTTTTCTCGTCTTAAAAAACAATTAATGTAAAAAGCTAAAGAAAATTATTAATTGTCGATTATTAATGTTGAAAGACAACAATAACAAGTCGAAGACGCTAAAGAAAATACGTAAGAGAAATTATATATATGATTAGTGTCGCTATTGTATTTAACATAAAGTATTTAATAATTAAATTTAACTAAAACAATATTTACAAGTCTTAAGATCGTTATATTTAAGAATTTTTTTAACAATGTTTTGCGTTACGAGTTTTATTAATCGCGATTTTGTATATTCGTTATTAACGAATTGCATTTTGTGAACGAATAAAAAGAATTTCGAACGAATTATGTTTGTTTTAACGTTCTTCGTACGCAATTGCGTTCTAGAATATTAATAATAGACGTATTAATTATATTTAATAATACGACTTTAAAAAATATGAAAAGACAATGCGAATTTGTCTTTAATGTCAAGATATTCAAAACATTTCTAGATAGATCAAAAATATATTTGTAATTTAATTTTATCAAATATATCGAAAAATACATAAAAGATTTGCAACCTATGTTGCTAGCGCAAGTTAAAAGCTCTTAAGATATTTCGAAGATAATTATATATATAAATAAGATAAGCGACGTAAATAGAACATGCGAACACATTTAACAATAAATAATAACTTTAAATTATTTATCAAAGACAACAAAGTAAGTAGACTAATCGTCGAGTTAGATTATGATATCACCCCTCTAGTTCGACCCGACGCCAAGATTGGGTCGCGACGATTTTTTGGAATCGAATCGCTCAAAGTAGTTTAACGCGCTTTGCGCTAAACTACTTATAGTAATCGACTAAACTACTTTGAGCGATTCGATTCTTCGAAATCTTTTTGACTCGAGTCTTGGCATTTGCACGTGACATTTCTAGATTAGCGCGACTAGTCTAAAAGTAAGTGCAATCAATGTTCGTCTTTATAATTGTCGACGACAAAAAACGTATTCAAGACGCTTTTTAAAAAAGATATAAGAATTGTTTTTTTTTCAGAAATTTTAATATGCACAAACGCGTATAAGCTAAATGTTAACAATTCAAATATTCGAAAATTCTACATTTGAATGTTTTTTTCGTTGATCGCAAAAATGTATTAACGACTTAATAAAACAAATCGATGCGACAAAGAGTAAACACATTTTATTTTTTTATTTTCGCAATAATGTAAAGAAATTCGAAGTAAAAAAGATGCGTTAAGTCGAACGTTCAAGTTAATCGAAAAATCAATAGTAGAAGAGACAAATTTTAGAAATTGCGAAACTAATAATAAGCAAAAAAATTTAATAGAAACAAAGAAATTTAAATTTAAGAAAAAGATGTCAAAAGTAACGAATCGAAGACGCGACATGTCTAGACTGGTCGCGTCGAGCCAGGTCATCGAGTTCGAGCCAGGTTCCTGGCCCGCCAAGACTCGATTCGGGTCAGAAATCTTGACTTAAGTATTTGGGTCGAGTCAAAGGGTAGATATGAAGTACTTAGCGTATAACTCGACCCGACTCGCCAAGACTCGAAAAATTTAGATTATTTTTGAAAAAGTGCATTAATCAACTTAATCAAATTGATTAATTTAATTAATTTGTTTATAATATTATATAGTAATGCATTTAGGTAATGTATTTGTACGTTATTTGTGCGTTATTATTTTTAAACTATTTTTAGTAATTCAAATAATGCGAATTTTTTTAAAAATAGAAAATCTTGGCATTTTGACGTCATTTTCGATTGCTTGGCGAGTCGATTGGGCCGAGTCAAGAAATCGTTGACCTAGATCGATTTCGAGTTGGGTCAAGAGGTTGATACCAAGTATTCGGGTCGGGCCAGAATGTTGGTATCGAAACCCGGCCCGACGATCAGTCTAGACATGTCTTAAGATATATAAAAATTGATCAATTTTGCATTGAAGAAGAAATGCGATTATTATTGCGAAACAAAATTAAAATTCTTTATTAACGTGAATTTGAACGATACAACATTATTAACGTTCGAAAAAATTAAATCAAATTCGTGTTGTTTAACTTGTCGCTTAAATAATTAAATTTCGATTAATTAACATAAGAAGTTAAATTCAAAATAAGAAAAAAATAAATTTAAGCGTCTTTGAATTAGACGTTAGCTTAAGAAGTAAAAAGAACAAAAAACAACAAATGTTTTTAAAAGTTCTTTTTTGCGATTTATCTCAAGTCTATTAATGTCGAATGCAATATTAAAGATTCTTAACACATAAAATCATTGCTTAATTAATGACAAAAATCTAAAACGCGAATTAAGCGATATCTAAGACGCTTTGTCAAAGTATAATGCTAAAATTCTCAATATACTAAAACGAGATTAGACGTTAAATAAAAATAGCGATAAAATACTAATAAAAATAAAGAAAAACAAAAACAAGACTAATGCAAAAAAGCTAAAACGCTTCTATCACTTAATTTTAGTGTGATCGTTGGGTCGGGTCGAACACTTTTTTCTCAACCCGACCCACCCTCTTGGGCCCCGTAGGGTTGGGCCAGGGTTAAGGCGCGAACCCGACCCCAGGGTCGGGTTTCGTCGGGCCAATGCCAAGAACCCAAGCTAACTTCGTCGCGTTAGCATTCGCTTATCTTATCTTATCTTATCTATGCGCTAACCCGATTGGGCTAGCGCGTCACGTGACGTCACGTGATCGGGTGGGTCGGGTTAAACACTCGACGCGCATTCTTCGCCCGCCCCACCCTGTTGGGCTAGGAAATTTGCCTGACCCTAGGGTCAGGGTTGGGCGGGTCAACCCGACGGTCACACTACTTAATTTAGCTTCGATAAAGTATAAGACGCGAAAAATCTAGTAATTGTTAAACAATATTTTTAAAGCATCGTTCGCAAAGAGAAAATAAAAAAGTAATGAACAAAGATTCGATGCAAACGTTAAGAGAAATAAAGTTAACTTATTAAGAAAAGTGAAAACAACAACGTTTTCGATAGCGAGATCTTTCGATCGTCGCGAACATCGCAAACATCTTGTCAACGTTAATAGTTATTGAAAAACATAACGTTAAACGCGTCGCAAAAGATATCTTCTTAAGATATTGCATTTTTATCTAGTAATAGAAAGCGAAAAAGATTAACTTATTTAAATGATTGCGATTTAAGTACAATTAATGTCGCACAATGCGTTTTTAACTTTGATTTTAATATTTTGCGAGACATTCGAAAGCGCAAACGCGAAAGAGAGATAAGACGAGAAATTGCTCTATTATTTGCATTTCGAAATTTATAAAGAACATTGCATAATATTAAAGTCTTACATTGAGATTTTAATTAAAAATTTTAATGCAACATTTTCGAATTGTTGACGACAAAATCGCGAGTAAAGAACATTGTATATTACAATATTAAAAGAATTTGTATCGAGTTCATAGAAATTAATAAAAGTCGAGCTATTTTTATTATATCAATCTTAGTGTTAATATCGATTTCGACAATGTTAGATTCGATAATGTTATTAAATTTAATTCGAGATCTATAATACAAATTATATTTTATTTCGTTATTGTTAAACATTTTTAAATTCTTTATTTAAAGATTAACAATAACATTCTCGATATATTTTTCTTTTGTGCTTGATATTAGTGATTTAATCAATAATGTTTTATATATTCTTTGCGTCTTTTTTCTTAAAATAATAATTAATATTAAATGAGTCAAAAACAAACTTAAATGTTAATTGAAGACGCATTAAGTAAGAAGCATTAAGTGCTTAATTCTTAAGCAATTGATCGCTATTAAATAAGAATTAAGATTATTTTCGTTAAAAGATCTTCAAATTTAAATTTAACAATTTTAGTAGTTAATTGATCTCAAAATTAATATTACTTTTACTTTAATAATTAATTAAGTCGTTAAATAGAATAATATCTTGCAATTTCTTAGTAATAACGAAAGAGTTTATTATATGCATTATGCTTAATAAAGTCTTCGCGTAATTGAACGTTTCGATTTTTTTCGCTTAAAACATAATAGTAATTTTGCGAAATACATAACGAAACAATTTAATGTCAATTATTTTGATAACATATTTAAGTGTTAAATACGTCTTAATATAAGTGTAGAACTTTTAATAATTACGAAATTTTTAATCAATAATTAAAAGTTAATAAAGTAAGAAATTTGCAAAGAGTTTTATATAAAGATTTCGATTAATTTGATACAACATAACTATTTACGAATCGTTCTCGTCGCGAGATTGCGTCTTAAGTTAAAAAACTATTTCTTTAATTTTGTTAAAGAATTAATTTTGTAACAAACAAGATATGCGTTTAATTCAAATGTTAACAATACGCATAACGTAACTCTAAAAAATTAGTCTTTTAATAATCTAAAAGTTATTAAGACAAATGACGCATTAATGTTTTTATTTATTTGTCGCATGTTGCAAAGAGATCTTATTTATATAAAAGATTTTCTTTATATGTATTGCATATATAAGTTGAAACATATTGAATTTTAAATGTTAAAACTCGATAAATAACAAAACTTATTAAAATTTATTAAACGAAATTCGAGAGACATAGTTTCGCAATCGAATTGTCTCTTTTATTCGCTTATATATCTTAAGATCGTTCGTAATAAGACGAAGATATTTATTGTAAACGAAATCGTTTAAATTAACTTCTATTTGCTTAAGATATAAATCTTCTATAATTAAAATGTTGTTAATCGTCATGCTTTTATCTCTTTAGATTAATATCATAAAATATGATTTTATTTTATGCGACTTTAGTACATAAAGCTTGGACATAAATGTAATTCAAGAAAAGTTTACATTGACGTACATTAATAATTTGAAGAATTTTTAAATAACGTTCTTCGTATAAAAGATTTAAATCTTGTTAAATTAAATATTGCACAAAGAAAAAGAAAGAGAATGTATCGTATCTTAATGTTAAGATTTTTATTAATTAAAATTAGAGCAATAGACATAATTAATAATAAATGTTCTTTCAAAGTTTACATATTTTAATAGAGAGACACGATGTCAAGACTATAAGATTAAATTATTATAAGAAATATAATTGATTTAAATTTCTAAATCTTCTTAATTTTCTCGCCTCGTCAATTCTCTAGAAACTCGAGATTATTATAAGTCAAAATTGTTGTAAAAAGCTTCTTTATCGCGATAAAATGCGTCTTTGCGAAGCAGATTAATTTGTTTAATCGATTTTGCATTATTTTATAGAACATCGTTAAATTAAACGAACATAGCGAGTTTATTACTCTTCGTTTTGCGTCATCTTGTCACAAATAAAGCGCAAATATAATTTGAAAATTAAACAACAATTTTAAAAGCAAAAAATTAAAAAAAGTAAAGAGTATAACAAGTTGTTAATTAATCGTATTGTTAAATTCTGTTATTTTCAAATTTTAGCAAATAACGATAACGATAATCTCTTGTTAACAAAAAACAACGATTTTTATCGTCTTCTTCGCATTCTCAAATTTGACAAAAGAATTTTAATTAAGATTTACGATAAACTTTTAAAATTGATCGAACAATTAATCTTTAATCAACGCAATAAGTTTTTCGCAAAAATAATTAATAACTTACTTTTAATCGTAGCGACTCATAAATTAATTCTTGCGAATTTCTAGCATTTGTAAAAATTCTTCGTCGTCAATTATTATATTATAGACAAAGTCAAGAAAACTTTTGTGTTTCTTTTCGAAAACTTTGTCTTTTCGAAAGCGAATAAGATTTCGAAAATAATTGAATAAAGTTTATCGTTATTGTTTTAATAAACTATTTATTTGCTTTATCTTTTAAAAATTAAATTACTTCGATTTTCGATAATCTATAACGAAAAAAAATTAATCTTTGATAAACGACTCGCGATTAAATAATAAAAAAGATCAACTATTTGTTAATAAGATTCGATAAAAGAAACGCGAATTGCGACAATAAAAAATTAAAATAAAAAGTAACAACAAGAAAGAACTTATATCAAGTAAGAAAAAAAAAGCGCATTGAAAAGCTACTTATAATTAATTACGATCGTAATTGCAACAAGAAATTAAGTAAAATAAGTATTTATATTCGTAAGAAAGATTGTGTGCAACTTGATTAATCGTGCAAGTAAAAGTAAGCTCGTCGCTTAAATAGCGAGAGCTCTTGAAGCATTAAAGATGCGTCGCACATTTTTGATTATTTAATTAGCGATTAAAATTTATCAAATCTTTTGTTTATTAAGATTTCTTCAATTGTTGTTCGTCTTTCTATTTTTTTATCTTTCGTTTGCGCAAATTTCATTTATATTATACGACATTAATGCTCTTATGTTAAAGACAAAACTTGCGATTTTTGATCGACTTTTCTTTGCGAATTTATTTCTTGCTTTTTAAAGAAACTATTTGAAGAATAAGCTCGTTTTTTCGTTTGCACAATAAACATCTAAATCTCTTTAAATGCTTTTAGAAAATTAACTCGTTAATAATTGATAATTTTTTTGATCGCAATACAATTGCTATTTAACAATATATTTGTCTTTATCTTTATTCGTAAGTTATTCTAGTTAACTTTGCGAATTAAGATATTGCTAATAAAAATTCTCAAAAAAAGTTAAGTCGATGCGAGAAATCTATCTTTAATGTAATTATATTAATTGTGCTTTTCGAATAACGATAGAATTAAAGCGATTTGTTAAGCGTAATAAACAATTAGTTAATTAACATTTTTTAACTTAACGCTATTGAGAGACTTTTCGTCAAATTAAATTGTTACATTTTAGAACAATATTGTTCTTCTAACGATCTTTTCTTCTTGTGCGATTGAATTATGCACAATTTTAGATTGCGTTACACGCACATTTTCTCGATCGCAAATAACAAATTTTAGACTTTCGTATTTCGTAACGTTAATTAATTTTTATATTGACATATTTTTAAAACTATAAATGCATGCTTTTTTAACATTAATTAACACATCGCATCTTTCTATAATATCGAATTATTATAATTAAATTTTGTAATAAAAGTCTTTTATAATTAAAGTGCAATTGTCTTTGAATTTATCGTTTAAAAATACAAAGTCTTGAATTATATTATAACTCTTGTTAATTTTAACGTACTTTAAAACATTGATATCGATATAAAAGAAATGCGTGTTGTTGCTCTCGTAAATGTACTTCACGTAATACAAATAAAAGATAAGTCGATAATTTCGATTAAATCTTAATTTAACGTAAAGAAATTAATAGAAAAGATCGATTCAAATAATTTGCTACGTAAGAAAATACATTATATTGCGAAATTATTCTAAATTCGACTTATTATTGCGCGCGTTAAGATAATAAAAATACATATTATACTTGATATTAATTAGATTTTCAATTTTTAATTCGTAATCGTCTTCGTTAGCAACATTATTTTAAAATTATTCGAATAATTGCAATGCAACAATGTTTTCGTCTTAATATTAATTTTTTAGACATTAAGATTTGCAATTTGGATAACATTTATTTTAGCAATATTCTCGTTATACTTAATTAAAAGACTAGATTTCTCGACGACATATTTGTAGATTTTTAAGATATTTATTTCGTTTCTTTATCGACTTGTTATTTTTTATTAATTTAAATTTTTGCGCTTTAACGAATTTAGCGCGAGACGTTCGTTATATGCTTGAATAAAATAACTTTTAATAATCGAAGTTGTTACATTCGTTTTATTGTTTATAAACTTCACGAAATCGATAACGTTTCGCAAATAATTAAAACAAACTAAACGTGTTTAAAACTACTTGTTAACGAGAATTTTAGCAACGAACAAACGACTTTGAAGCATTGCTCTTCTATACGCATGTTCGATTCTCTTGTCGTTGATCGCTTTATGCGATTAATTAACGTCTCGTTAACATCGCAACATTAATATTGATTGTTAAAAAAATTTGAAATTCGCATTTCAATTATAACTTTCTTAATTCGCAAGATTTTGTACTTATTGTTTAATGTGTCGTTCAATTTCTTTTTCGACGTTAATGTTAAATCTCGATGCGTTAACTCTAGTTGTTAATAGCGTTTTTTGCGAACTTCTAATTGTTTATTTAATTAAATTGTCGTTAACACTAACATTAAGATATCGCTTTTAACAACTCTAGTCTTACGATCTCTTAACAAATTAAAAATGTCTATTTTAATTTCATTAAACTCGTAAGCTTCTTGATTAAATAAGTTTAATTTTAAGTTCTTAAGAAAAGACGTTATTTCGAAATTCAACATTTTAATAATCTTTTTTTAGTTATTTAAGATAATTAATCTTTTTAATTTTTAATCTTTTGCGCTTCGACACAAACGTTGTAAAACGACTTAACTTATAAGATTATATATTTGATTTACATTTAAAATGCGTTTTGCGATTTTCATTATTGCTAAAATATTAATTTCTTAATAGCGATCAAATTCTTAATTGATTGTTGCATCGCTCTAGTACTTGCGAATTAACAAAATTCTTTTTTCACATTTTTTGTGTCGATGCTTTTAACTTTTGCGAAAAGATTTCAAAATTAACGTTTTTAAATTCGTGAATGTCTTGCGTTCACTTTGATAAACATGCTTTTAAAACTTTTAACGTTTAAGCAAAGCTTAAATTTTTCTTACTACTTCTTTAGCGATCTTTACATATTTATTGACATGTTTAAAACATTTAATAATAGTCTTAAATTATTTTTCTTTTGTCGCAAAGAATAATATTTAGTTATTAGTATTTTGCACAATATTATGTCGATTGCAATCGATTATTAATTGTGTTAGATTTTAAAATTTAATATATAAGCTTGCAAACGCAATCGCAAGATCTAATTCATTTTCGTCGATTATTATAAATAAATAAAAATTGTTTGCGAAAAAAGAAATAGAAAGAAAGATTTAAAAATAAAAAAATAAATTGACAAATAATATTAATATTTAAAACGCTCAATATAATACTCTTTTATTTACGAATTATTGAGAAAAAAATGCGCGACGCATCTTTGTCGCCTACTTCTTATTGTTCGCTTAAATTTTCTCTTTTTAATCTATGTTTTGACTTTTATTGACACAAGATCGTTAACAACTTAATAAGTTAAGAAACACTCGTAATACACTCTTAGAAAAGTGCATCTTTTCTAATATAATAAGATTATTAATGCAAGCTTTGCTTAATTTTATTAATATTTCGCGATATTTATTTGTTATTAAGCACTTTATTTTATTTATTTATTGTTAAGTATTGTTAACTTTGCGAGTTTGTATATTTCTTATTATTGTTTGATCTAATACTTAATTATTTATATTTCTCGCTAAAGTTTTTTTTGAAAAATAAATTCTTTTATTTATTTAATTTTCTTAAAATAAATGATTGCTTTTTCGAACTTTATTGTGCTTTTTTAACTACATTAAATCGAATTTCATTGCATATCTTGCTTTCTTTAGTATAAAACTCTTCGCATTATAAATAAGTACAACTTTTTTTCGAAAATTGCGTTAATTAACATTGTTAAAAAAACAATATCTTTAGTTAATGTTAAAACTTCGATGTCTTTAACTATTAATAAGAATTTAATGTCTTTAATTATTGGTAAAAATTTAATATCTTTTGATCGTTTTACAATATTCGATCGTCGAATTTCTATTAAGACGATCGTTATTTTATTAAATTTTTCATCCGAGATGTCAAATATAAACGTCGCTTTGTTATCAACTACTTCAACGAGAAAAAAATTAGATAAATTGACACAAGCTTTCGAATTAAGCTTTTTGTCTATAAAAAAAACTCAAAAATTCAAAAGCATATCTTAGAAAACAATTAAGAAAGCAAAGAAAAATAAAAATGCGCTCAATAGCGCAAGAAAAGTTTTGTCAAAAATGTTAAACAAAACAACTTTAATTTAGAAGCTTGTATGTTTCTCTTTCTCTCGCAATTTTTATTGAATTTCTCGCTAACACTTTTATTGTTAAAACAATTTCAAGAAGCGAGATAAATTAAAAAACGAGAACTTTAATAACAATAATTTGTCAATTTTTTTTTTATTTGCGAGAATTAAATGTTTGCGTTACTTTATCTTTTTAACGTCTTAAAATTAAAGCACGATACAAAAAGCTACGTACAATATAATTGAGAAAATAACAATCGAACGAAAAAAATCGAAAATATTAATTCGTCGACATTTAAACAATACAAGAACTATGTATTAATAATTAATAAACACATCAACAACGTATAAACTCTTTTAAACTCGAAAATGCTTAATTTTGATATTTGTCTAAATAATAAATTTGTATTTTTGATCGTTCGTTTTGATATAATAATTAATTAATTTTATAAAACATATTTGATCGAATTTGACAAAAACAAAGATTTGCGAGTTTGTCGCGTATTGTTAAAGAATTTAACAAAATAGTTCTTCGACGTTAACGTTATAAATCTTGACAATTGTATTTTGAAATTTAATTAAAAAGAATAATATTATCTTTAATATTAAGATATTTCATTGCTTTGCGAAGCTAAGAGTTTCGATTTAAAAACGTTTTTTATACGTTTATTCTATCACAATCTAAAATATTTTATCGACAAAATCTATTTCTTAAAACAATTCAAGATTAAGAGATAAATTCTTTTTCGCAAATTAACAATCAAGAAGTTTAAGCTTATCTTGCGCATAAGCGTTCTCAAGACATATTTTTACGAAATAACGAAATTTATCAAAAATACGATAAAACTCGTTGTCGAACTTATCGAGTCAATCGAAAAAATAATTGTGTTCGTTAACAAGTTTATTGAGTTCGCAAACAAGATCAAGAAACGTCGTACAAAGACTTAACGTCTAAGAGAGATCTAAAGTTTAAAAAACAAAAAACTTAATTCAAATGCAAAAGAGGATTCGATCAAAAGTAAACGACGTCGTTTGAAGTAATTTTAACTACAAAGTCGCGCAACGCTTCTTTAATATTGTGAGAACTTATTCTTAATATTTAATGCGTCTTCTTTGTGTTTGAAATTTCTCTAAAATAGCTCGTAATTCGAGATAGTTAAGCAATAAACGAACGATAACTTATGTTTGAACATCTTTTCGTAATTGCAATTAAATGTCTATTTTGATCGCAACTTTTTACATTGCTTATTAGATATTTGCGTTAATAGTAATTCAATGGTAATACATCGAAAATCTTAATCAAGTTGCGAACATCTATAGAGAAATATTGTAAAATAGAAGAGCTATAATTAATTTTCAAAAATCTCGTATTTGTCAAGCTTTTAACAAAATAAACTCTAAATTTTGATTTGCTTTATTTTGATAAAAAAATAAAATTTTGTTTTTAGATTCTATGAAAAGATTATGTTTGAGTGCGCGCTCTGTTTATTAAATTAGTAGATAAAAACTAAATAAGACTTCGCATTTAGCGTTAAACTAATTTATTAAGCGTCTATTTCTAAAAAAAAGTCTTTAAAATTTATGCTAGAGTTAAGAATTTGTTAATTTTAATCGAAGATTAGAGTCGCGAAGCGACGTGTTTAAACATAATCTTTCTTATAGAATCTAACTATTAAGGCAATTCGAGTTTGAACGCTAGATTAGAACCTCCTAGGAAGTGACGAAGAGAGATGTTTTTCTTCGCGTTTTATCCATCTACGTAGTACTATATAGGTAGGAGAGCTCTTCAATTATCTCAATCTAATACAACGTTTGTTGCTCGTTTGCGTCTATAAACACCTAACATCTAGCGTTTATACTATTCATTAAATCGTTAAGACGTGTTTGTGAAATAGCATTTCATGCAACTTTTATCGCCTCGCGCAATTTATCGTACGACAAACGTCTCTCTTCATGCATCTCTTGTATTCAATTTTTTATGTCGTCTTATAATATTTCTATAGAATTTAGATTCGAAGAAAACGACGATCACTTTATAAGATAAACTTCTCTCTCTTCAAATTCTCTCAAAATGTTCTTCGCAATATGTGCTCGAACGTTATCTTGCATAAGAAAGAGCTTCGAATGCATACAAACTTAGCTTGTTTCTCTACGTCAATAAATAATATTCAAAAAGCTTGAAGAATTCTCTAAATTTTATAAATTATAGATAGTGTTCTTTGCGCATACGTTTTCTTGTTAATAATGTCTCAATTCTTTTCTCAAAATATAGAAGAATCTTTGTCAAGATCTTCGAAGAAAGAGTCTCAAAACATTTATTCAAAATAGTATTTCTCCTTTTTGTTAACGCAATCGATCAAATATTTCTTGTTAGATCTTCGCGTAACAAATACTTTAAGCGCAAACGTTAAAAGATAGAGCTTGAAGAGCAAAAATCGCATCTCTTAACTTACTTGTTGTGTCTCTTGTCTATAACTTACGTTTTGTTCGTTTATAATAATAAATCTTACTTTGCGCGCGTTCAATTTAGATGTTCGTAAACTTATTTAAGACAAAGTACTTTGTTTTTCTTAGAGATAGAAGGCTTTTTGCGTGCGACTCTTCGATAATAGTTTTCTTTTGCTAGTGTATTGCGTATAACAATATCGAAGACAAATAAGTCTAGTTTCGCGCTAACTTCAATGTATAGCATGCGACGTTCACGTTTACTTTCAATAACAAACTTAACAACGCGTTGACGTTTTAACGTATTTATAATATCTTTGGATTTACAACGATGCTTTTGCGAAGTAATTCTAGTTATCTTCGCGTATTGCACTTGTCGTCTAGTGCAATAAACGTCTTTTTTGCGAAGATAATGCGCTATATCTTCGCAGGTCTATTCAACGTCTCTTAAGGTTTTGACCTAAATGCGTTGGTCTCGCGTTAAAAGGGCTTTGCGTCTTTCTGGTATAAATGAAGAATTAAGAATATGTTGTAAATTCATGGCGACGAGAGATATCTCACTTAATTGATTACATCTCTTGATTTCGCTATATAAAACGTGTGAGGCGAGCTAAGAAGATGCCAGAATGTGGCAAATGTGGCGGAGAAGAGTGATATTCTCTGGTGACGCTAGGACCCCTGATTAGTGCCCGCTAGTTGCCGAATTAACAGTTAACCCCGTGGATAGGAAAGTATACATGTAACGAGTATTGCCGTCATATTTGCAGTTGTAGTCATCTCAAGCCACAAGCTTGGCGCGCCTTGTGAGGCAGCTCGGGCAGTGGCGCCGACGGCCCACCCGGGGCAGGCCCCACTCGAAGCTGCGGCGAGCAACATCTGCTTTACGATTGCTGCAACGATGTCGTCATCTTCCTGACTGTAAACTAAGATAGCTCGCTCGCTGATGCAATGACCGTTTCTTAAGGGAGCACGTTCAGTTTCAGGGTAGTAGCTTCAAGGAGGGCGATAGGACCTTGATTCACAAGTCAATTCGCACAGGAATTAGCTGCATCCATCCCGTTCCTCACCTGGGAAAGACCGTTCGGCAGTATGCTGCCCTTTCTGCAGCTTGTTTCTCAATTCGCCGAATAGCTCGCGACTGGCGGGCGCTTCCTACCTGCTCTTCTTTGAAGCATCCGCACTCCTCGGTAGTTTGTCACACGAATTCTCTGTGCAGTGCCTTCATGTCTCCATCCATAACCACAGCTTGAAGCCAACAGCGGCACCCTCTGCGAACAGACTCGTGCCACTGAAGCCTATTCGATTAACCGCCAGGCCTACTACCCTGCCCATTCAGCAAGACCACCTTCTGGGGTCTCAACAGCCGTTGACGGTCAGAACACCCTGCGGGTGGGGTACTCTTTCTTAGGCCTGGATTTGCCCCTCCCAAAACGAGCGTACATTGTCCACAACAGTAAGCAGAAGCGAGTCTTGAGACTGAGGAAAACGCTAATTGTAGTAGTGAGTAGGCACCAAGAAGAAGAATGGCAACGTCACGTCATGAACAACTACCTCAACGACACATCCGACTCTAACATTACCCGACAATTCACCATAACAAGACCCTTACCTGACTCTCATCATTCTCAAACGCACGGCCATCGAGGCCAGCCTCCTCTCAGCGTCCGAACTTCGATGCTAGTCTCGGGCAGCAATTATGCGGGAGACAGCAGCCTACCGGCCCTGACCTCCGCCCCCAGCGTCAGCGCCCGCACTTCGTCGATGCTTTCCTCTGTGGTTGAACAAAGGATACTTGAGCCTGGCGTCGATGGTGTTTTACAGGTGCCTCCGCCGACACGCCGTTGTCTTGAATGCCCGTTCAATCTCCTTTACTGCTTGAAGGATTTCGCGGATGAACAGGAATGGGTCCTTCATAGCCTGACACATTTCAATACCAGACACCGCGTTGTAGGCCCTCCCAAGCGCAACGAATGTTGCTTCTGCGGTAGAGTGTTCGAGTCCGACAACGCACTCGAATCTTGGGCCTGGAGAATGCAGCACGTCCAGTTCCATCATCACCTTGGTCACAGGCTTGCATTTGCTCGGCCGGACTTTGAGCTCTTCAAGTATCTTTACGACAACCATCTCATCGATGATGCTACCTATAAAGACCTGAAAGGTAGCAGCAAGGATCGCAATGCCGAATATTGTGACATGAAGGGATTCACTCCAAGCGTACCGCAGACTTCTAATTCCATCATCACTCCGCCTATTTCACCACAAAGCCCAAGATCAGCCGTGACAGAGACCTACTCACCGGCGCGAGAGCGTCGTCAGGGCCACCGACGTCCATACGCCAGGAGCTAAGATGATGTCCACCATTTACCAAACTTTGCATTAGGACATCGACATGTCCTGGAGTGTTTGCAGTCGCAACACTTCAATCCCCTGAGGGAGACCTGAATCTCGATGCCGGCCAAACAGAAGTCTTAAGTCCTTTATGAATGCTGGGCAGCTCGTGTTCGCTTCCGACCTGGTTCGTCCGATATTGGGCTATGCTCCGAGTGGCAATTGCCTCTTCGTGATAGGTTTGCCACCAGCCCTCATGCGACCAATAGCTTCTTGTTTCTCTCCTCTCTGTTCTTTTGCTTTTTTTCACTTGATTTGGTAGGCTATACATGATGGATAACGGACAGGCACGGTAATGATGGATTTCTTTGATACCCGAGCGTTTTGGATTAGGGCATTGGCGACGGCGGCATGAATGGGCATCATTTTTTCTACATATCTGACAAAGACTGCGGGCAGCTACGGCTTATATATAAATTGGATCTGTCTTACTCTATCTGCCGTGGGCCGTGCGTATGGGTTGCAAAATTAAGGCGCAGCACAGCCCCCTATCCTATTGATCGCATGCGACTCCCTGCATACCTCCTTGCTCGGACTGCAACATGGAGCATCATGCAGGCACGCCATCGCAGCCCTGTCGCTTCTCACAGGCCTTTCCCCTTGGTCCGCTGTACCCGAGCGACAATAAGACTCGCCCCAAGTGTCCAAATCTTGATCCTATAAGGCTCCCATGCTCGAGGCTATCCTATCCGCCTTAGCTTCCACAGTGCCATCCACAACACCTTATAGATATGATTTGGATCACGCTCCTCTCGGTTCTATGCACAGGTCCGGAGACTTGCCTCTATTCGCCCCTGAAGATTGCATATCGCTTCGTACTTGGATCTGTATCTCTTGAAACCTTTTCCCAGCGTGGTCGATAATGAACCGGTCCAAAACAACTGTAAGGCTACCTATGCCCTGTATCAGGCGTGTAAGAGTCTTTCACCAATGAGTTAGAGCACGACCCGAACTCTCACACAATGCGATCACAGGGTTCAGATCCTTGACCTTCTCTCACCTCCAATGCAGTGTTGTCGACATGCAAGCAGTGTTCCCGGTATGCAAGCTCCTCCAGCAAGCTCCATCTATGCCATCGAAAACCCTTCCAGCACATCACTTCTCTATTCCATCAGCTCCACCGGCGGCCTCGCCGTATGTGTCATCATCCTCCCTCCACCTTCCTCGTCCCCGTCCTCTTCCTCCTCATCCTCCCCAGCACCCGTATCATCCACAATCACAGCCGGCAGCCCCTCCTCCGCACCATGCATCCCCGGCTCATAAACCACCGTCCCCGTGCCCCTCCTCCTCCTCGCCTTCCCCTCCCCTCCTTCCTTCTCCCCCTCTCCCTCCCCATCCACATACCCCGCCCCACCACCACCACCCCCCAACTTCCCCAACATCTCCGCCAAATCCCTCGCCCACACCTCTTTATTCGGCGCCCCCTCCTCCCTCCCCCCCTCCCACCCCACCGGCGGACTCGGCGGCGGACTAATAAACCACACCTTCCCCACCTTCGGCGCGCTCAAATACCGTCTCTCTTCATCCACGCTCAGCGGCGTCGGCTCCCCGAAGTATATCCGCGGAGTGCAGCCCATGATCGGGATGGAGGCGAGAGTGGTGCGGAGGGCGAGGGCGGCG
>JAABUO010000272.1_pt1 | contig 122048 bp, 109 predicted proteins | sample 5559291 | NCBI WGS metagenome assembly JAABUO01 (sample SAMN10711878, study PRJNA513372) | rock metagenome | isolation source: Antarctica rocks | place: Antarctica: Victoria Land, Finger Mt sud
CGGGACTGACCCAAGGAGCGGTCAAGGACTGACCCCGGCACGACCAGCTGCTCACCCGAACCCACCGTTCGCCCCCCAGGAGGAACCCATGCGCTTCCCCACCCCCCCCCCCCCCCCCCCCCCCCCGATCCCCAGACCACCCACAACCCCTACGTCACCGTCTCCCCCCTCTCCTCCATTTCTCAAAATCCCTCGACTCCTCATCCGTCAGACCATCCGCATCCTCCTCTCTCCCTCTCTGCTCCTTCTTCCCACTCTTCCCCTCCTTCCGTCTCTCCATCTCTCCCCCCTCTTTCCTTCTCTATCCCCTCCCGATCTACCAGCGACTATCACAAAACCGGAAGCCACACCCAAGAAAAGCGCACCCCCAATCATCCCAGTAATCCACAGTCCGGGTCCCCCGCCAGGTGAGCTGATGTTGGTGATGTTGCGTCGAGGGGTTGAGGTTGAGAACGGTCGTTGAGAGGTTTGACGCGGGATAGGGAGGGCGAGATAGGGAGGTGAGGGCGGAGTGGACGGAGTAGATGGGACGTGGGGTTCAGAGGCGAGGGAGGAGGGACGTTGGTGGATGGATGAGTTGGGAGGGGGGGTTGGATAGTTGTAGAGAGGAAGGTGGCATGTTCGTATTTTGGAGGTGGAAGGTGGCCTGGGAAGTGTGAGAGTGATATGAAGGAGCGGTGCTGAGAGGGTTTCGGAGCGAGTAGCCAAGGAGTCTGTGTAAAAATCCATGCAAGGGGGAATAGGAGCTCCACCTCTGTGACTTCGGACGAAGCTTATGGAATCCCTCAATTTCGTCCGTATCATGATCCAAAGCAATCGCTCTTCTGCCTAGGCGTACTGGATCGAGCGAAACGACTTGAAGAACGAGCCTCTACGAACGAGAGTGGCCATGGACAGTAAAGCTGTCTTCCTATAGATGCACCATATTTCTAGATATAGGAACACTGCCTGGAATTTCTTTTGGTACTTGTTTGCAAAAATTCCGATAATTCTACAACATCGGCTTCTATATCGGGCGTTCAATAGCAGGCGTAATTGATATTACGAAACTTGTCAAGAACACTCATGTAACCTGTATGTAGCGTGACTATTGGGGGAGCAGGGCATATATTTACCGTTATTGATGAAGCCGGCACGCGAATACGTACAATGTATCTGAAGTCTGCGATGACGGTAGCTTGGCTCCTTGATTACCAATGCTGGCTACATGTCTCGGTAGATCTTCATGGTTTTTGTGAAAGGTGAGTGGAACTAGCCACTCACGACTTTTAGAGCTACTCCTAGGCAACAAAAAGAGGGTTCATGCTTACTAGCTGCCTTATTTGTGGCTCGACTGAATCGACCTATCATCTGTTTGGAGTAAGTCGACATACTCGGGTCGACCCGCGCCATCTTGCGTACCATACTGACTGCGACACCAGGGCTGGTCCCGTTCTCCTTGCCGCTTAGAAGGTTTGTTGGCTCGTACGTCTTGGGTGAGGACGAACACAAGGCTATCATAGATGCAGAAATATTGATATTGAACAGTAAGGTGGGGGGAAAAATGATTTACTTGCGAAAAGAAGGGGTGTCATTCAGTCCAACAATGTAATTGCTTGGGCGACTTGCATCCTATTGACAGTTGACCAGCAACTTCGCATTACCGGCGCTCAGCGGCATATACTGCGCTCATGCTCCGCGATCTTCTCCGCGAGTTTGCTTCTCAAGCCTTCCCAAGTCAGAAACTCGAACTCCCGTAGCTCGCGCCAAAATTGGCCAGTGGCCTCGACAAGCGTCCAATGCAGGTGGCTGTAAGACCTATCCTTAATCCACTCCATATGACACTTCATGCTGATATCTTGAAGTCCTGCCTTGATCTCCTCTCCCTTGTATACGAGGGTCACTACTCGTTTTGGAGCAGCTCCGTCGTTCGCGCCCGGAATCGTAGCCTCACTGCCTCTTATGACGTACGGTTGGTGGAGATTGACATTGATACGTTTGTCTTTCGTCTCTACGTCGTAGTCTAGGTCCGAGAACACGATACGGAACTCCTCTAGATTTCGGAATTTGTTGCGAACGAAAATGATCTTACTTCTCCAAATTTTCTCTAAGCAGTCGTTGATCTCATCGTACTTCCATAATTTGATTTCACCACAGTTTCTATCGTCGAATTGCTTGTAGCCGTCGGTATAACCGAGATCATGAAGGCCGATGTGGAGAGTGACGCTGCGGATAAGCGCTAAAGTCTGGGGCTGATACTGGCCGAACAAACTTTTGGTATAAGCTGCCGGGCCAGCAGGCAGGTGAAAGGTGTTGTCCGAGAAGAATATGCCACAGCCCTCGGTATAGGCTTGACGGCTTGAAGCAAGGAATTGAACGGCTGGGGGAGAGTGAGTGTTCTTTGTGCTAGGTTGTGGGTAATGAATTTCGCCAGGCTTCAGAAGTAAGTCCATGATTTGATTTCGGACCTCTCCGGGAAGAGCGAAGTAATCGAAGAAGCCACTCTGGGGCGCGGATGTTGTAATGATTGGAGTGATTGGGGAAGGGCATCCAGGGCTCTCCGAGGTCAGAGTACTCTTCTGGCCCGATAATTTCTTGGAAGCGCGTTGGTTATGCTTCTTGTTCCAATGTTTTACCATAATGACGACAATCGAAGCCGAGATGATCGGAAGTGTTAGTATCCGCCGATGCAGTGCTGTTCAAACTAGGACAAAGATTTTGGTAAAACGGGATAATAGTACAATAAGCCAAGGAAATTTGAATGTGCATGGGGATATATATGGAAGGGGATCAAAATGCTACCATTTATCACTGGGGGCTCAAAGAAAGGATTTGTATTAGCAGGACAAAGAAGACCCGAAAGAAAGCTTTCGGACAATCAGCAGCATCAAAGACTGATACGGCCTATTGTTCAAATGTTCAGAGAAGAGTGGTCTCATACGTACTCAACAATGAACACACCGTCTTGCTTTGATGGTAGTGCGCGGATGGTCGATTCACGGCTACAGAGCGCAGTAGCGTCATCAACGAGGCGCTGATGTGCAAGACTGTCTGGACGACGAAGATTTTGAGCTATTGCGGTTGCCAGTGGAATATTGCGCCTGACGGAGGTGCCTAAAAGCTCGCTCTACAAAGTATTCCATCCGGCCTGAAATGATGTGATGTTGTCTTGTAAAAGGGAGAAAACTCAATCTTCCCTAAAGCGAATGCAGCCTTCCTGGGAGCCTCAACGCTCCTCATCCAGAACTCCTAGCTTGCCCTGTCTTAGTGTGATAGAGCTTGCAGCAAGTAAAGGCCCACGGAGTCAATGCATTGATTGCTAGGTTGTGGGAATGATAAAGTCAAATGCGGGATTCATGAGTCTTTGTGAGAAGAATAGCTTTGAAATATCTCCCTAAGGCAAGTTTCAGGCAAGTTTTCTCCGGCCACGAGCTCCACGCATCTGGCTCGCTCACCCAGCTTCTTTCGAATGTCTTGATACCTGGAGGGGATGGAATGGAGTTGGCACAACCTCAAGTGTGATGAAAACACAGGCTAGCCATTTCGAGGTTCTGCAATCTGCCCTGTCCATCGGGCACCAGTGAGGAGACCCTAGTTCATCATCATCCTTTGCACGCGACAAGCACGTGGAAAACCTCGAAGCGGTTAGCTTGGTACAATATCTGGGTTTGGTTCATTCCTTGACTCCTTCACGACTACTGACGTACTCAACGCCTGCCAGCTGTGTTTCCTGCGTGCCTTTAGCAGAGGTCTGCTGCTGTACATATGAGAATGTTATGAAGATGACATTGTAACCGGATATGCACGCTCGGGGATGGTCGTTTGCCTACCTAAGACTCGATGATGCACTCATCGCTGAGCCATACACTACATGATGGTGGCTAAGAACAGTCCTTATCAAATGCTGACAGCATAACGATTTCTTGAAGACACCATGCAGTCCTCCTCGGGATTACAATCATCCCAGGCATCCGTCAATGGTTTGTCAGAGATATCACCAGCTGTTATGTAACCTGCTATCTTGGTGTAGGCCATTAGGTCTACTTGATTGAATAAGTGTTACTTATCATGCCCTATGAAGCGTTGCACAACGCTCTGGATTCGACTGCGTAGCGTAATGATGCCTCTGTATTGGCACGAACTCAACCAACATCGTTTCTGCCGTTCTTTATCAAACAGGGGCTTTGTATGTGCGGAAGGAATCATGATCATCTTGCAGAAGCAAGAGACGTGGGTGTGACATGCTGGGTACTAGCACAACATTGATAACAGAGACAACTCTCAGCCAAACACTGCCGAAAATTCTCATCGAGGTCCCTGAAGACCTTCTGTGAAGTGTATGTACATTTCCATTACTTTGGCCTAGTGATCGGCGAGGCGCACTTGCTATTATATCGTGCCAAGCAAGTTTCTGTGCCGCAAGCGAAAAAGTAACATCTATTTGACTCGCGAAAATATATTCAAAATTCCACTTTATAGATCTATTATCAACGCAATTGATTATTATACAATCTCAAAATTGTAATATCAATATAACTTAATATACTCTACAACTTCTGCGTAATTTTAAGATATATAAGTATATATTAATATAAATTATAAAGATGCGATAAAATACTATTTTGTTTAATATGTTTTTTAAAAATAAAAAAATGCAAAATTTTTTCTTAGAATTGTTAAAATTGTGTGTTAGAAAGTATTTTAAACAATATTTTAAGATTCTTAATATTACAATATACGTTTGAGTTTTATATGTTGAAATTACGCATAAGTAATAGAGTATATAAAATTGTATTATTGTTAAAATTTTAACGCTATCTAATATTGTGTCAAGCAAGTTTCTATATTGCAAACAAAAAAGTAATTATCTATTTAACTTGCAAAAATATATTCAAAATTTTACTTTGTAGATCTACTACTTACGCAATCGACTATTAGATAGCGTTAAAATTTTTACAATAACACAACTTTATATACTTTACAACTTATGCTTAATTTCAAGATATAAAACTTAAACATATATTATAATATTAAGAATTTTAAAATATTGCTTAAAGTGCTTTTTAACACACAACTTTAATAACTTTATAAATTTTTTTTGTGAACGTTTTTTTTTAAAAAAATATATTGAACAAAACAATATTTTATCGCATTTTTAGAACTTATATTAATATATATTTATATATCTTAAAATTATGTAGAAGTTGTAGAGTATATTAAGTTATATTAATATTACAATTTTAAGTAGATTAATTGTTAGATTAAGTTTCGATTTTAACTTTAGAAATTAATTCGATCTATTAATTCTAATATTAGAAATCAATTTAAAACTTAATTTAATTTCTATTATTTTAAAATCGATTTAATTCGACTTAACTTAATTTTCGATTCTAATATTAGAAATTGAATTAAATTGTCAAGAATGTTAAGAATACTAAAAATAGTATAAATTTAGTTTAAATTTAGATTTTTTTAATTATTTTCTAGATAATATATATTAGTAATATATAATATAAAAACAATCTAATTGTTACAATTTTAACTCGAAACAATATAATATATAATTTACGATGCAATATATAATACGAAGCATAACTACTTATATATTCGATAGTTTAACAAACAAACAATGTTTAATATGTTCGATAACAAAACTACACTAATTGTTAATTTAATATTTAATCTTAACTTTAAAATCGAATTAAATTGTTAAGAAATTAAATAAAATTAAATTGTTTAAAGAAGCTAACTTATTACTATAATAAGTTTAGCTTAGTCGAAAAGTTACTATTTTAAGTAATTTGATTTTAAAATTTTTAAATCGAGAAACTAAATCTTAATATTTTTACGTAATATTTTCGATTTCTTGCGATTAGTTTAAACAAGTCTAACAAGCAAGAAGAATCTTCTTTAATATATAGATCTTCGAATACAACTTTCTTATAAATTGTATTTAATTTATCTTAAGTCTTAACTTATTGTTATAACTACAAAGTTGCAATCTTTTGTTATTAAGTAATTGCTTATATTGTCTAAAGACGTTTACGAATCTCTTTAAAGTATAAATCTCTCTCTAATATCTTCTATAAAAGTACTAGTATAACATTAATATACTTATTAATTAATTTAAATAGATTAACTACTTCTATTAAATTATTAACTAATTGTTACTAAAAATAATAAAATTTACTAAAAATAATAGTCTTGACAATTTAGATCGATTTTGCGAATCGAGTTTCGATTTCAAGTATAGAAATTAACTCGAATTGTCGATTTCAACTTTAGAAATCGAATTGTCAAGACTTTCGAATCAAATTAATACGAATTGCTAAGATTCGAATCAAATATTCGATTCAAACTCGATAATTTAATCCGACGCAATCAATCTAATTTTGAGATTGTATAATAATTAATTGCATTAATAATAGATTTATAAAGTAAAATTTTAAATATGTCTTCGCAAGTTAAATAAATAATTACTTTTTTACTTGCGACACAGAAACTTGCTTGACACAATAGTTGATTGCGTAAATAGTAGATCTACAAAGTAGAATTTTGAATATATTTTTGCGAATTAAATAAATAATTACTTTTTCGCTTGCGACATAGAAACTTGCTTGACACAATAACACTTTAAGTTGCATATTTTTCTTGTCTTAGTACTTAGATCTTCTTTGCAAAATTATGTTTAATATTCGACAAGTTCTAATTCTAGAATAAATTCTACATTTAATTCTAATTATTTATAAACAACGCTATAAGATATGTTGCAATAGCTTCGAACAATTAAGGAACGCTATAATAGATAGTATAAACTATCTATAAAGAATAAGCGTCAATATTAAAATATAATTTTGCTAAAAAATTTAAGAGCAATATTTAATATTTGAAGTAAAAATCGATTATAATAATAAATAAGTCTTTTTTAAGCAAAAATATACAACAACGTTTATAAATGCATTTAAGAATAGTCTTATAATTTGTATAAAATAAAGCGTTATAATTAGAATAATTGTATTTGCAAATATTATATACGCGCTTGTTATATATATTATATTAATAATTGCTTACGTCTTATCGATACTTGTTAATCAAAAAATATTAGAAATTGCGAAATTGCTCTATTGTAAAATACTTAAATGAAAGTCAAAGTTGCGCAAATGTAATTTTAACTTCAAAAATAACTTTAAAAGAAGCAATAATTTTGTTTAATTTGTTGACAAGCTTTCTTTCTAGCATTTAATTCTTCAAAAGATTATAATATGCGTGCGCTATTTAATTAGTTTTAACGTAAAGAAACTATAAGTAAGAGCTAAATTAAAATATTTAACAATTAATCTTCTTTATTTAGCAATTGTTCGACACAAGAAATTATTAAATAGTAAATAATTAAAGATTACAATATTTTAACTTGTTAAGTCGAGAATAACAATAAAGATTGTAACAAGACTTTATTGTTAATATAATTCTAAAATATTATCTCGAGATTTCGAACTTAATTGTAAATTTTTTTTTCGATATATTATTTTACTTTATAAGCATTAATGTCAACAATTAATTATTAATATATCGACAATAAATACAAATCAAAATAATTTATTTAGTATAGCTCTTCATAGCATTGTTAGTTTATGTTATATTCGACAAATTATCTTAGACTAAATAAAACAAAGAAATAAAAAAAAATTAATAAAAAAAGATCTTAGCAATTCTAAACAAAGCAAAAAACAAAATCGAGATTATTAATACTATTGTTAGCAAAGTTCTTAGCATTATTTGACAAAACAAGTTATAACAAGTAAAGTCGAAGTAAATATGCAAAAACGATAGAATAAGAGTAATTTAAATAAAAGATATAAAAGTTATTAAAATTATTTACGCGAAACTTTGTAATAGAAAGACAAAAAAAATTAACAAAATTTATATTAATTGAGAAACAAATTTCGATTATCTTTAATTAGACAATAGCTTCGAATATTAAATTAAATAAATAACTTTAACAATAATGCATTTTTCTTTTATCAAAGTTAGTTTACTTTTTGCTTAAAACGTTATAACTTGTTTGCAAAAAAAGAAAAAAGAGTAAAATTTTACGCAAGATATTCTATTCTTTAATTAACAATTTGTTGCGCAATTTATATTATTAGAACAAGAGATCGAGCTTCGCGATGCTTTAATATCTTTTGCAAATAAGCTAAAAGTATTTAAGATAATTTGAGAAGATTTAGCAATTAATAACTCTTCGAAAACATCAATAATTTAAAAAAAAAGAATAAAATATAAGTTATCAAAACTATTAAGAGCAGCAATTGTAACAACAATAAATAGCAAGAAAAAAACAAATAATAATAATACGTCTAATAAGATACTTGTTAAATTATTTATTCTTATTAAGCGTTCAAGAACAAAAGAAATAAAAGAAATAAAAGATTGCAAATATTATTCTACAAATATCGATTTTCTAAAACAAATTAGTCGCAAGTTAAAAAATAAGATCGAAATATGTATCGAAAATAAATATTTTTTACAATCTATTTAATTATAAAATTAATGTCAACAAAGAACTTCTCGAATTTGTGTTATATTTATACTTGCAAGATTACTAAATATATTAAGTTAAAGTTTAACAATATTAGATATAAGATTATCTCGAAGAGATTAAAAATTTGCTAACTTAAACAATTAATTTTTCAAAATTTAAAAATTGGCAATAAAATCTCTTTCTAATAATAAAAATAATATTGATTGCTTGTTTTAGAAAATTAGTTTAAAATCTTTATATATGCGTATATTAAATATCTTCTTTTTAAATAATCGATTATTAATGCGTATTACATTATAATTAACAAGATTAGTGTGATCGTTGGGTCGGGTTTCAACCCGATCGGGTTGACTCGCCCAACCCTAACCCTGGGGTCAGGCAAATTTCCTAGCCCAACAGGGTGGGGCGAGCGAAGAATGCGCGTCGAGTGTTTAACTCGACCCACCCGATCACGTGATGTCACGTGACGCGCTAACCCGATTGGGCTAGCGCAGAGTCTACGCTAATCGCATATGATTAGCGTGGACCCTTGCGCTAGCCCAATCGAGTTAGCACTAAGATAAGATAAGATAAGATAAGATAAGATAAGATAAGATAAGATAAGATAAGATAAGATAAGATAAGATAAGATAAGATAAGATAAGATAAGATAAGATAAGATAAGCGGATGCTAACGCGACGAAGTTAGCTTGAATTCTTGGCATTGGCCCGACGAAACCCGACCCTGGGGTCGGGTTCGCGCCTTAACCCTGGCCCAATCCTACGAGGCCCAAGAGGGTGGGTTGGGTTGAGAAAAAAGTGTTCAACCCAACCCAACGATCACACTAAACAAGATCTATAACAATAAAATCTAATTAAAATAATCAATAAAGAACAATATTGCTATAAAAAATATATTTGACTAATTCTAAGATAAAATATGTGATAAAATATGCTTTAAAAAATAAATCAAGACAAGAGTTAATAAACTTATAATTAAGAAGTTTGCAATATATTGATATTATTAACAAAAAAAAAACAAGTTTAGTTATAAATAATTGCAAACAATATTTTACTTCTTAAGTTAACAAATAATTTGTATAAATCTAAAATATTAAATATTATATATTTGTAAACTAATTATCGATTCGATTTTCGATTTTAACTTTTGAAATCGACTTGAATCGATAATTTGACTTTAGAAATTAAATCGAAAATCGATTCAATTTTAATTATTTTGAAATTGACTTAAATCGAATCGAGTCGATTTTCGATTTCAAAAATTGAAATCGAATCAAATTGTTAAGAAATCAAAAATTACGTTATTATGTCAAGAATTACTATTTTTAAACTTAAGTCATTATAACTTTGAAATTTTGACTAAAATATTATTTAATATACTTCGAAATTACAGTTAAACTTGTTTACATTGTTACATAATAATTCATTCGAATTAAATGTTGCTTGCATTATTATTTTGCATTACTCTTCTATTTTAGAGAGATTCTCTTAACATTTTTGAGTTTACAATTACACTTTATTTTATAATAATATGTCTAACTTAATTGTTACTTACATTATTATTTTACATTACTTTTTTATTTCGAAGAGATTCTTTATACATTATTTAAAAACATTGTTTTTATTACTTTTATTTGCAACATATCTAAATCTTTAAGAGTTTTAAATCAATTATTATTTTTAATCGAAAATAATTCTCGTGAATCTATATCGCGCAACTCATTATTTAGTAATTTACGTTTTAATCAATTTGCAAGTCAATTCGATTAAAAAATTTCTCAATTCTATTTTCGACAATAGAAAAAAAATTCTTTATAAAGCATTAAACAAAATTAGAAACAATTTTTCGTTACTTATATTAAGAGAGAAAAACGAATATATCGAGTACAATTCAAATACTAACATTTAATTTCAAAAATAATAATTACAAATTGCGATTAATAAAAGTATTTTGAACAAAACTCAATTAAGACTTGTTAATTTACGTTGAGCAAAAAAGATTAATATAAAAGCATAATCTAAGCTTTGAAACAAATTTGTTTAAGTAGTTTCAATTATAGAGAATTTTTCTAAAATAATTTGCAAGAATTGTTATAAGATTTTGAATTATTTTATTGCTTACGATTATTTAAGTACAACAAATATAAAAAAAACATCTTTAATTTACTTTTTGTTTAGAACGAAAAAAATCTAAATTGTAAATCGCGATCGATTTAATCTTTAATTGCGTAAATTACAATTAATAATGCAAATAAATAATGCAAAACTAACATATTATTAGAAGAAAAGTTATATCAATTTGTCGTTCTTCTTTGTTTAAGATAATTGAGAAAATTAACTATGCAAAACTTTTGTTAATTTAAATTTACTCTTTTGAATTATTGATAATTTTTACTTTTAAAAGTTATTAAAAATGCTTCGATCAAAGCTAGTGCTTCTAGATCGCACGAAATTATCAAAAATGATTTTTTCGAATTTCGATCATATTCGTAAAAAAAATCAAAATAAATCTTAGAGATGTTTAGCGTGTTTTTATTGCTTTAAATGCATAATTTAGTTCTTAAAGAGTTGTCTACTTAAAAGTGTTAATATATTAAGTTAACATCGTATTTTAATTTCGCAAACATCTTATTAAACTTATTTCTCTTAATATCGAATATATAAATCGTTAATTAATATTAGAGCTTATAAAGATTTTAAAGTTTTTTAAGATTAAAGACAAATTTTTTGATGTCGTTACTAATGACGCAAGCAATAATAATACTCTAAAAAACAAACTCGAAAAAGCTCTAAATTAACAAGAATTTCAATAAAACAAATAGTAAAACTTTATTTCTTGTTTAACTTATATTATTAATTTAGTAACTTAAAATTTTATTGCGACTTTAAAATCGAAAGCAATAATTAACAAAAAAACTTGATAATACATTATATAATCTTGTTAATATTTTAAATTCTACTTAGAAATTAAGTCTTTATAAGATGTAAAATAAGAAAAATAATAATAATGCTATTAATTACGAAACAAAATACAAAATTAAATTTAAAATTTATTTTCGACATTATTACGATTTAATTGCTAATTTAAAAGCAAAAGCACAAAGAGCAAATATCGCTAAAAAGATAATACAATATAATAATGTATATAATTTTTTGCTAACACTTTTATAACTTGTTGCGACTATTGCGAGATTTTTATTTCGATAATTTTAACGCTTTTGTTCGACTTAAGATAAAGACGATCGATATCTTCGAACTAATATTATAGAGAATAAATATTTAACTTAAAAGTATTAAAGAGATAACGCTTCGAATTTTCTCAAATTAACGCAAATAACTTCAAATGTGCTTTTATGTTTAATGTTATTAATAAATATTAAACGAACTTTTAATTTTATTCGAAAAATGTGTCGATAAAATCGATCTCAAATGAGTTCGCAAATAGTTGAGCAAATTATAATAATTAAGTATTATAATCGTATTATAGATTTAAACTTAAAGAAAATTGTTGTTAAATCGTAAAACATATATCGCAAAGAAAAGAATAATAATTAAGCAATAAACAAAGAAAAAAATTCTTTTCGAATAAAGTTCGAAATTGTTCTAAATTAAATTTATTAATAGACGTATTATATTATTAAAGATATTGCATTTACAACTATAATATAAATAAACAATTCTTATTAATAATAATGCAAAAAAATAATGCATTCAATAACTTCGATTGCTAAAAAAAGTTATTAATAATTAAATCTCGAAGATTTAACTTACAACTAGCACAAAGAACACATTATAATTGTTTAAAAAAAACATAAAATTACTCTAAAATTTCTACTATTAAAAAAGATCAAATTGCTTTATTAAACGCTTAATAAATTAACAATTTTTAAGTTGTATTGTTATGCGTTTGACGTAAATTGTCGCAAAATTCAAGTCTATATAAAGTAAAATGTTAATTAAATCTTGTAATTACAATAATAATGCAACAAAATAATGCACTTATTAAAGAAGAAAATGCACATAAACGTTTTTACGACTTCTTGAAATGCGTCTAAGATTAAATTTTAAATGCAATATTCGTTTTATTAACAATTATAATTTTAGGTCTTGTTGTATAGTATCTAGCGAATTAGATGTTAAAATAAGCGTTTAAAAATAGGAAAGTTGATAAACTTTTAATATTTTCTAATCTCTCGAAACGCGACAATTTTAGACTTTTATTTTCGCTCTCTTTATCGCAAAACATTAATATATTAGTTAAAAATGCATTATTTATTTGCATTATCTTGTTTACGTTAGCATTACGAACATTCTTTTTTTAACACTTTTATCTTCGACACTCTTGTCTTTATTGTTGTCTATTTCGTTTTGTTTAGATTAATTATAAGAAATTATCTTATCGCGAGAGAACTTCGAAGCAAACTTTCGAATTAGCAAATTGAGCTTATTAATTATAAACAAGACGTATTGCATTATTCGCATGCATTACTTGTTTACTTTGTGCGAATTATCGAAGATAATAATGTTAATTAAAATAAATTAATGTGTACATAAGAAATTATAAAGAAAAGCGCAATAATTTTTAGAACTTTGATCGATAGAGACGCGTCAAAAATCGCGTTAAAAATCGCATAAAAACAAAAACTTAAATTAACAATTAACGACAAAATTACGTAAAATAAACGATAAAGAAGTTAACGTAAATAAACTTGCATTACTTTTCGATAAAATTAAATAAATATTAATATAAAGTAATAATAATTGTATTAAGTAAAAAGTTCAAAGTAAGTAAAAATAGAAGTAAGAAATAATTCTAATCTTAACGCATATAATTTTTACTTTAATTTGTAAAATTATCTCTTAACATTTTATTTATAATTTTATCGATCTTTGAAACTCTTTTATATTTTAACTCTTATAACACTCTATTAAATATCAAGATATACTTATAATTTAATGTACAACTACATTATCTATATGCATTACTAGTGAATTAAGCTAAGAAATCGCACAAACAATAAAATTATTATTAATTAATCCAAAAAGCATCGCAAGTTACAATCGTACGCAAGAATAAAATAATAATAAAAAAAAGTTATATTAAAAACAAAGCAACGATCGCAAGATTATCTTGATTTGCGTCAAGAAGTTGCGTGAAACATTTATTTAAATAAAAGTTTCTTAGTTGAATCGTAAAGTTATAAAGAACAATATTAGAAATAAGATTGACAAACATCGAATTAATTAAGACATTTATAATAATGCATTTAAGTAATGTAATAAAACATACAATGCTAATAGCTTAATTGTTAGAAATTATTGAATCAAATGCATAATGTAATGAATAAAGTCGTTCTCTTTTTATTTATTTAATTGTTAAAGATAGATATATAAGCAAATCGATCAATACGACGATCTTGATGTTAACGTTAGATCTAATTAGACAAAAGTGTCGAGCAAATCTTTGGATAAATCTTATGTCATAACAATTCGTAACAATTGCTTATCTTTTTCGAAAAAAGATCACGTTCTTAATATTATGTTATTAGATAACAATAATAAAATTTAACTTTATATACAAAACATATAGTATATTAAAATATAAAGCGTTTGTAATGTTGAAACGCTCTTGTTATGCATATCAAATAAAAGAAATTTTTACTTATTTCTTTCGAAAATGTTTGCGATGACGACAAGAAGAATCGAGAATTATCGTCATAATTAATTAAGACGACGACAACAAAATGTTATGATTTTGATGCGATGTAAGTGATAACAATGACTTGTAGAGAAAATAATATAACGACGTTATTTAGATGTTTTCGAGATCTTCTTTGAGTCAATTTTAGAGATAAATCTAAAACTTATCTTTTTAGTATTTAATCTTACGAAGCGAAGCATTTTATAATCGTTTAATTGATGCATTTGCTACGTCGATAAGATCGAAAAAAACTAAAAAGACGCATTAATTTTGATAATTTTAACGCGTTGTCTTTGATCGATTCTTATGACAAATTTTATTGTCTTCGCTATCTACTTGTTTGTCGTCTTAAGATATGACTTAAGAATAATAAAGACAATAATAAAGATAACGTGAAAGCTTATTGACGATGCTTTTGACAAGATAAATTTAATAGACACTTGAACGTTATTTATTTGCATTCGTTTGTTATGTAAATGCAAACTAATCTTGTTTTTAAACATCTCTAGAACGTCATTGTCTAGTATTATGTCTATCTTGATGTCTTTAGTAATATAAGAACGTGCTTCGAGAACAACTTCGTTGACGTCTATTACATAAATAGACAAATGCATTCGTTTATTAATTATCTTTTTATTAACAATATCTTGTACAATAACAAGTGAAACGATGTTTAAACGTTCGTATAGATTGTCTTTAAACAATAAGAATTCGTTTATAAAGCTAGTGCTTAATTTAGTATTTTCACAAACGATTATAAACTCTTGATTGTCTTGAAAGAGTGTCGTCTTAAAGATCGCGTATTTATTAGACGATGTCTTAATTTTATAGATATTTAGAGTCGCGTATTTTATTTAATTAACATATTGTTTGCGTGCTTTGCTTTAATTAGAACAAATATCTATCTAATAATAATCAAACATATGATTATCTAGCTCTTTATAGTTTTCTAGATAGATAATCTAACAAATATTGCAAAAATAGAGTAACATATCGTGTCGTACAATATAAGTATTATTAAAGTTCTTCTCAATAGATGTCTAATTATGGAAAACGATTATTGTTTCGTCAAATTGTGCGTTAGCAATAACATACTTGATATCTATTAACAATAAATAGTATATCTCGTCGTCTTTAGCATTTTAAGCGTCTATAAAATAGATAAAACGAGTTTTCGTCTAATTGATAAAAAAATTCTAATTAGAAGATAGATATTGACGCAATAAATTTCCTAGATATTCTCGATTACTTTGATATTTACTCTAATATTCTTTAGTTTGCGACGATAAAGCAATAGATGTTGTTAATATTGTTGCGACTACAATAGTAGACGACGTTTTGCAATCTTAATATCTCGCTAAAAGACTATTTTTTTTCGTTAAATCAATTAGAGATCTAATTAGTAATAAAGACTTTATCGAAGACAATAATCAAGACTTTATCGTTTTTTCTAATGATGCTATTATAGTATTCGATGACGTTCTTCAATGTCTTTACAAACTTGTCTAAATTAAGATATCTAGTAGAACGTCTAACGTCATGTCGAAGATTATTGTCTAGATTCTTTTATGCGTAAGTAAGAGCTACAAAGTTCACAATATTACATAATCTTTTATAACGAATAATTGTCTAAATATAGTCGTTTGTTAAACGTTTTTTTCGTGTATCTTGCACAATATAATGTTTCATTTGCAACTTGTTAAAGATCTTGAAGATAAACATTTTATATTTAACAATTAAAGTTATGCAAAAGTTGTCGAATTAATTATTAAGACGTTGTTATAAATATTCTAACTAACTAGTAAATCAAATTCTTGTCAATTCGCGTAGACAAAAATGCAATTGCTCGTTTATCTCTTTTGTGATTGTTACACATCTAATTTGCTACGTAAACATGTGAACGTTGCAATAAAAAATGTTTTTTTCGAACACTATGTAGTCTCTTGCTACATGCGTGTTCTTAAGCAAATCAAAATAGAAATATTTTATTTCTAAGAATTTAAATGTCTTTTACTTGATAATTGCGATGCTTTGTAGATGTGTCGACTTTAAATTAGAGACAAACGATTCGTTTGTAAAATGAAAGATAATCGATTGTTCATTAACATAAGAGACAAATTCTCGTGAACGACTTCTATTATGTTCTTTATTATCTTCTCTATTGAAGCGATTGCTTCTATTTTGTTCTTATTTCTAATCATTATTTGCATAGTCTTGTAATTACTTGCGTAAAACATTTGACAACAAGAATTAACAATAAGGAAACATTGATTTCTAAGAAGAATTCTACAAGCTTCGCGATATAAAATGAGCAATTTGTGATGTTTTCTTCGACGACATCTTCGACGTTTTTTGCATTGTCTTTGTTTTAAATGCTCTTTTTATCAAATTTGAAACATTTGATTGCACAAATGCATTCTTTGCATCTATCTTACTATTTAACGTCTTAAACATACTTTTTATTTCGATCGATTAATTGTTTATTAACTAAATAAGAACGACGATATCTAATATGAATGTTATATTTTGAAAGTCTAGTTCGACGAAGTTGTTCAAACGATCGTCTTATATTTCTAAGGCGTCATAACGAGTCTATATAGTCTTCAATTATTGCTTTATTAATTCTATTGCCTTTATATTCTTCATAGCATCAAGTAATTACCTTAGGTTTTTCTTAATAGATGACAAAGACATCAATTTGTGTAAGAAAAAGAAAAGAAAGAAGAAGACGAAAATAGATTTGTTCAATTTGACAACGATTGCAAAGCTCATAGAAAGATCGTCGTCAATTGTAAGTTCTATCAATTTAAAGTTTATTAAAGATGATTTTTTCTTTTTAAATGTCTATTCTCTCATTATCTTTTGCAAGCGATGTAGACAATATTGTAGACAAAATGCTCTTTGTCGTTAATTAATGCTACCTTAATGCGATAGTTCTATCGATGAAAGATAAGCATCGTTAGCTTTGTTAAAGCTATCAATTGTTAGAAATTACTAGATCGAATGCATAATGTAATAAGTAAAGTCGTTCTCTTTTTATCTATTTGGCTGTCGAAGGCAAATATATGAGCAAATCGATCAACACGATAGTTCTAATGTCGACGTTAGATCTAATTAGGTAGAAGTGTCGAGCAAATCTCTAGACAAATCTTATGTTATAACAATTTGTAACATTAACAATACAATGTTTTAAAAATTAATTTAAATAAAAAGCAAAGAAGAAGTTTACGATCGAAAAAACAAAGCAACTTAGAGTTACTTAAGAAGCGCAAACAATGTGTAAGAATACAAATGTAATAATAACGTCTTTCTCTCAAAATGTATGCATTATTTAAATGCATTATTTGTTTTTTACACTTAAGTTAATTAATATTGTAGCTAAGCATCGACATTAAATTTAATATTAATAAAAGTTTCTTAACATTTATAAAATCAATTGTAAAGATTATTTAACAACGAGTTATTTACTATAATAATTTAAATAACTTGAAGAAAGTTAATAACGTCAATTCTTTCAATTCGTATAGCAACTTTGTTGACGAATTCGCATTATCAAAAAACGCGAAAGAGAGAAAAATTTCTAATTTTATCGATGTTAAGATAGAGAATTTTGACGATATTATTAGAGAGAATAATAATAATCAAGAAATTTGACATATAATTTAAGAAAATGCTAAAACGTTAAGTTATAACTATTATGAAATTACTAATGTTAATAATAATAACAAAGAGAAGAATGCGAACAATAAAGATCAAGATTGCGACAACAAAAACAATAACGAAATCGAAAGCGACTTGAATCAAATTGTTCAAAATAATAATACAACGAACGAGATTATTAAGATCTTGAATTAATGATTTTATATACTTAGCTTAAAGAGCTTACTATTACGAATTAATATTATAATGTATTATTATATTGCATTATTATATTGTATTACTATATTGCATTATTAAATTTAAAATGTACAACTAAGATTTTAAACAAATTAATTATAATTTATAATAAAATTAATGTCTTAATAATTCGAGTCAATTTTTCGAATAATGTATTTAATTTTTTAAAAATTATGCTATTGCTTTAAAGTTATTAGTTCTTTATATATTTTTAAATAAAATATGCTCAAATATCAAAGTCTTAATAGCTCAATAATAAAGCGTTTCAACTTTTAATAACAATGACATAACATTTATAATAACGTTATCAAGAGCATTATTATGCTCTTATTGATTTTATTGTAAATATTGTGCTATTGTTATCGCGAATTGAAAGATTAAAAGTTCAAATTCTTTTCAAAATACAATTTTTTTTTTTTTATAATCTTTGACAAAACTATGTAGAACGAGATTGTCGAACTCTTTAACTAAAAAAGTTAAGTCAATAATTTGACTTTAGCTATCTAGATAGTTCGAATGCATTATTATAATGCATTACTAGATAATTTTATATCGAAAAATTATAAAATAGAACATAATTTTCTACTATATATTATAAAATTTCTTTATATTAATATTAAGTCTTGACGATTCGATTTGATTTTTCGATTCGATTTTCGATTTTAAGTTGAAAATCGAATTAGATTGTTAATTTTAACTTTAGAAATCGAATTGTCAAGACTTTCGATTCGATTCGATTTCTTAAATCGAACTTGATTTCCCAAATCGACGCAATTAGTCTATATATTTGTTTTTGATTCGATCGCAATTCTTGTTTAATATTGTATTCTTATTATATTAAGTTTGTTATTAAGAAAGATAACACAAGCTTTTACTATATTAATATATATATATTTAGATACTTAAAGATCGAGCACAAGAACGCAATTATTTAAGACTCGATTTTGTTAAACAACAAAAGTAAGCAAATTTGTATAAAAATAATATCGAATTTTTATTAAGTAATTGAAAAATAAGAAAAGAATATTGTTGCGCATAAAACAAGTTTAAAAATACAAATATTGCGTTTATTTATATTCTAAAGAAATTATAAAAGTTAAAAGATGCGCAAAAATACAACAACTTTATAAAGATATTTTTAAAAAAAAACGCGTTATTAGATCTAAGATTTTGTACAAATTAACGTCGAGTAACATTTGCACTTCTTAACAAACTATTCTCTTGTAATATATTGATGTACAAAAAGATAAAAAAATTCTAAACAATATTAAATTTAATTGATAAAGCAATCTTGTTATTGCGTACGCAACTCAAATCGCACTTAAACTTACGTCGTCAAATTAATTGCATTAATATATTGTTTTACTATAAAAGTTTTTCGCATTAACTTAATTGCATATCGATTTTATTGTAAATTAGACGTTTGTTTATTAAATATTTTAAAATAATTCTATTGCATAGACGTAAGCAACTTAACTCTTAAAAAAGAATTAAGTAAAGACAACGCAAATAATAGCATTGCATTAAATAAAATCTTTGCAAAAGTTTAAAATTATCTTCGAGAAAATAAAAAACACACAAATTGTCTATTATAACAACAATAAATATTTTGTAAATTAGAAAAGAAAAATAACAAAGCACAAAATTACTTAATAAAAATAAATTAGCAATAATAATAGAGTTTAACGCATATAACTAATTAAGCAATAATAAAGCTTGTTAATTCGATAATAACAATTATATATTTATTTCTCTTACTTTAATTATATAATTTAATTATCTTTAATATATTTAAAATTAAAATTTAATACAAGAGTAACGTCAATCTTTACTTAATTTTATAAGAATTGTATAATTACTAATTGCATCTTACGTATGTCGAAAAAGAGAAACTTAAGATCTATTATTAGTACTTATTATTAATAATTGTCTATCTTAATTAAGATAAAGATACAACAAAGTTAACAAGACAAAATTGCGCAAATACAATTTTGCTTATTTCAATTACTTCTTCTTGTTCTTTAAACTAAATAAATTGTTATTAAAGTTAATCTTCTTTTAATTATACTTTGCATTTAAGTTAAATTCTTTTTTGTTATCTTTATCGATATTGTCTTTTAACTTAAGTTTCTTCTTATTTAGTTCTTTCTTATTATAATTGTTAGTTCTCTTTTTATTTGTCTTGCTCTTAATTAATTAAACAACAATCTTTTTTTGTTTTTTCTTTATTTTAATTAGAGCTTCGATTAACTTTAGATTGTTTAATTCGCGAACAAAAATATCGAAAGATTAAATTTTAAAAATAAAAAAGAAGCTCTCTTTAGTAACGTCGACAAAGCAAATAATTTAATTGCTTGTCTTCGACTTTTCTTCTCTAAATTTAAAGATAATAGACGAATTCTTTTGCTCGAATATATTTTTGTTTAGTTTCGTAATTTCTTTTGTAAAATTGCAAGAATAACTTGTCAATATCTAAATAACAATCTTAATTAATTTTTTTAGAGCAACTTGTTATTGTTAGTTATTTAATCTTTATACAAAAAGCAAACAAAGTATAGACTTTTGTTATACTCTTTTTTTTCTATTAAATAGTAAATGTCTTTAACTCAATTATAATAATATTTTGTTTAACTCAAGTAAATAACGTAATTCATGCAATTTTTTTTGCTTATATAATAAAAGTCTTTCGAGATATAATCGAACAAAATACGTATTGCTTTCGAAAAGTTATTGTTGTTAAAATTAACAAATTATATATTTTTTCGAATATTAATGCTTAATTATTTAAGCGCAATATTTACAAAATAATTGTCGAGACAAACTTTAATCTAAGATATATTAATTGTCTTTTAATTTTCGAGAGTATTAACTTTAATTTTATAATAAGATAATAGTTCTTAAATACTTTAAATTTGTGATTCGATATTTTCTTTAATTTTTCGCACAAGTTTTGTTTCTTAACATTAAATATACAATAAATTTTGCTATATTATTTCTTCTTTAATTTAGAAAATTTACAACTATTGTTAATAATAATATTGCGTTTGTTTTTCTTAATCTTTTTTAAAAAAGTACTTAATTTCTTATTGACTTCGACGTACTTTTTTCTCTTTGCATTATTTGATTTTTTCGACAATTAACTTTGCGCAACTACTTCTTCTTTCTATAATAAATAGCGTATAAGCTTGTATTTTCTTAACTTAGTTTATACAAGTCTTATTTTTATGTTAATATTATTACTTTTTATCGAAATCTTATTATTTATAATCTTTTTCTTTTTATTTATTTTGTTGTTGATATTTATATATTTAGTCTTTTTCTTAATTATATTGTTCTAATTAATATATAAGTCTTTGCTTGACAAGTTTATGTTAATAATAATTAATTTCTTAATTAACAATATTGTCGAAAGTAATATTTGTTATTTTCAAGATTAAAGAACAAAAAATAAAAAGCAAAAGCAAAAGCAAAAAAAACAATTGAGTAATTAAAGAGAAAGATTGTGTTTAATTGTTGTTTGTAAAATAAATTAATTTACAATTAAGTTTTGTATTTTCGAAAATTGTATTAATAGAATTTAAGTATCGCTTTATTTGCTTAATAAATAAATTAATGTTAACACATTTATAAATTTTGCTCTATGCTTCTATTACAATATGTAAAAGTAAAAAGATAAACAATCTTGTAAATTTAATTGTAATCTAAATTTATAGCAAATAAAATTAAGAAAAACAATAATTTTAGTAAATCGAGCTTTATTCGATTCTTTATATCGCGTAAAATCGAAAAGTTATCTATAAATACTTAGTCGAATCTAATTTTCTAATAATTTTAATTTAATCTTAAATAAAAAAAAAATCAACATTAAATAAAGATAGCACGTAATATGTTAGAATATTCGAGTTTGTTCTTTTTCTTAATTATGTAAGAATAATATCTATCTATTTAATCTTATATATTATAACTTATTATTATATAAGTGCGCTAAATTACAATACAATTAGACTTAATATATTATATAGTTGCTTTCTTGTTGCGCACTGTCGAACGTCAAAAAAAAGAAATTTCTTAGATTGATTGTTCTAACAATTGTTAACAATAGCATTGCAATTAAATTTAATACATTTGACAAAATTATTGTTAAATAATTTGTTGTTATAAATTAATTATCTTTTCTTAAGAATAATTCTTGCAAATTAATCTCAATTTTTTCTTACAATATTTTTCGATTATTTTAATTGTTTTTATATTATATTGAACGCAAATTAAATAAATTGCGATTTATATAAATTATCTTAACTTTAGTCTTTAATTAATTTTGCTAAAATTAACAATATAATTAGTAATTTAATAAGCGCTTAAATTCTATATAATCTAGCTTTATTACTAATATAAATCTCTAGAATTAGTAAAATATATATACTTTTAACGGGCTAATTTTATAACGCAATCGAACTTTTGCAAACACAATTTTGCGTTACGTATATTTGCTTATAATATATCTTAATTATTATTATTTTTATATATATTTTTAATTGCATTAATCTTTGTTTGTTCTATATTTATTAATTGTCTAAATACAAGTTTGAATTAAGATTTTTATATATAAAAGTCGAATTATTATATTAATTATCTAAATACAAATCTAAATTAAGATTTTTATGCACGAAAGTTAAGTTACTATATTAATTGTCTAAATTCAAGTCTAAATTCAAATTTTTATTTGCGAAAGTTAAGTTGCTATATTAATTGTCTAAACACAAGTAAATTTTAGAACAATTAAAGTTGCAATTTATTCTTATACTTCTTTTGCTTGTTAATAAGATATATTTGTTTCTTTTTAATTTGCAAAACATATTAATATTAAATATCTATAATTAATCTTATTTCGAATATATATATTATAAATATTCTTATCTTTTCTTTAATATATCTTCTTTTTATCTTTTGTTATTTATATATATAATCGAATTAAAGTGCAAATGCACTCTATAAAATAACTTTGTGAATCTCAAATAAATAGAAAAATCGAACATTTATAAAATACTCGAAATAAATTTTTAAGATTTTTGATATAATTTGTTGCGCTCGAATTAAATTTTCAAGATTTTTGATATAATTTGTTGCGTTCGAATTAAATCTTTAGAATTTCTAACAAAAGAAACAAAATAGAAGTTAAGAACAATAACACTTGCTTTGTCTTACTATTTTATTCGATTAAAAAAAAATAAAAAAATTGTTTAAGCAAATTTTAAGTATTAATTGCAATCGACAATATTAATAAATCAATAAAATATTAGATAGAGCTTATAAAAAATAGCAAATATAAAACTAATAATAAATAATATATTCTTAAATTCGAAGACAATTAATTGCAAACTCTTAAGCGCACTTAAAAGATATTAAATAAAGTTAGTATTTGCATTTTGTTATCGAAATATATTAATAATATCTTATATTAACAATATTATAACTAAAATTGTGTACAAATTAATTGCAAAAAATAATCGAAATATATATTATATAAGTATTGTCTCTTCAATACAAAATATCTTAATATTGTTTATTTTAAATTATCGAGAAAGTTGCAAAAGCAATAATACAAGTCGAGATATATTTATTTATAGATATACTAGCTTAATAATAACTAATTATAAATATATATTTACTATCGAAAGAACAAAGAAAATCTAAAAAAAAAAAAAAAAAATTATTATAGTAAACAACAAATTATTGCTATTTCTATATTATTAAAAAGAAGAATAAAGAGCAAATAGCAACGCAAAGTAAAAAGAATTGTAGAAATTCTCAAATATTTAACGCAAGCTTAAATATTATTTTACTTCTTTTTATAAGCAATATATAGAATTGAATTGCATTTATTAACATTAACTTTTGCTCAATTAATATGTTAATAGTTTAATAATTACAAAGTAAGAAATCAACTTGCGAATAATTCGAACTAACTTAATAAAAAAAATTAACAAAGACTTAGATATAACAAGTAATATACAAATATCGAAAACAAACACAAAGAAACTTAATTTCGATCGATTTATTAAGAAGTCTTAACTTAAGAGCGCAGATTGCTCGCAATTGTTGTCAACAATTCGAAATTATATATAAGTACGCGAGTTTATTCTTCGATACAACGCAATATTATATAAGATTTGCTTTCTCGATTTGTATACTCTTAGTAATTTTATGTCTATTGTCTAAAATAGAAATTCAAAGCTTCGAATATAATCGACTTAAATTAAAAGTTGCAAACAATATAAAAATTAATAGTTTAAACTTAAAAATATATATTATAATATACAACTTCTATTTGCAATAAAAGATATCGATACTTAATAACAATTGTTTAATAAAAGTAGATTTAAAAATAAATAAAAACTTGTCGTATTGTAATAAAGATATAAATTGTATATTAAGACTTAGTCTTCGAGATAAAAGAATTAAGAACAAATATTCTATAAAGACTTGACAATATCTTTATACAATAACGCGACAATTTTTCTAATTACAATATTATTACGTGACATTGTTCGAATTCTATAAGATATCTTCGAAATATCAAATTAAATAAATTGTATTTGCAATAAGTCTTGTATCTAAAAATAAATTAGACAATTAAAGTATATTAATAGATTTAATTTGCAACTTTACACTTTGCAATTAATATTTGTATTTAACAAAATTAAATAACGCTAACTTATTACTTTCGATCTTCTATAATTGACAAAGACTTTTGACAACAAATTAATAATAAAATAACACATTAAAAATTGAAAAATTAAGCGTAAAAAAGAATAAAAAGTTAATTCGATTATTTAACTTAAATATTTGACAAAGAAATTACGTCTAATAAAGAAGAAAGTAAATTTTATAACAATTGTTATACAATAGTTTAAATACAAAATCGAGAATATTAATGTTTAATCTAATTTGTTGCATTAATAATATTATAAGTATGAATATAAATACTTGCTTGTAATTAAATAGACAAAACAATATTGCGCAAAATTAACTTAATTTACTCTCTTTTCTTATTATCTTGTCAATTTAAAAATAAATACAATCTCTATTTAATATATTCGAGAATATGCAAATTCGAAGTATTTTTCGTTATATTAAAATTTTCGCACTATAGTCTTTTTTTCTATTAAGTCTTTATCGATTATTAAGAAACTAATATTAAGTCTTGTTTTATTATCTTTCTTGCAAAATTTCAACAATCAAGATTATTTTTTTGACAATATTTATTTTGTCTATCTATTATCTTTAGATATCTTAACTTTTCTTGCAAGTATTTGTTAATTTCGCAAAATTAAATTTAAAAAAGTAAAGAATATTACAAATCTAATATTAAGTTATAGATTAATAATTGTTAAGTATTTAACTTTGTTAAAACAATATTGCAATAAATTTGCAAAACAACATAGCAAATTTCTTAATTATATTTATAAGAATTTGATTAAAAGAACTCTCTTTTCTAATAAATTTACAAAAGTTTATTATTGCATCTTATTGTAATTAACTCTAAGCAATAAATAAATTGCAATTCGAATTAAATATATTAATAAAAGAATAAAGTCTTCAAGAAATATTAAAAATTCTTAGAAATTATAGATTGAAAAACTTTAATCGATTTCGAAAAAATTAAGAAAACAATAATTAAATATACTTCTTATTAACTAAAATTTATTATTAGCGTTAATTGCTTAAAACGTTAGAACAATTGCGACAAAAATATATTTAAAGCTTAGCTTTTAACAATAACGAAACTATATTATCTATTTTACTTCGACAAATTAAATAATTTTTAATCGATTTTTGCTCTTTATCTTTACAATAATAATACTTGTCGAAGAATTGTTAATTTGCTATACTTTGTTAGTCTAATTATATTTTATTGTACAATTTAACGTTATATAAAAAAGTTAACAAACAAGATTAGAAGACAACTTAAATTAATAGAAAAACTTTTAATTACAATCTTAATATATAATAATTTTTATTATGCAAAAGATGAAAGAAATAAAATAATTAATAAGATAAAATAATTTAGATTTATTACAACAACTCTTATATTTGAATTTTACAAACTTGACTTAATTTTGCTAAGAAAAAAGATATAAAATTCTTAATTTTATTTGCTTTCGATTCGACAACTTGTAATAAAGATCGAGAATATCGAACTTAATATAAATATAAGTAATAATCGAATTAATTATCATTGTTCGATTGACAAAACAAATTTAACTTCGATATATTAAGATTGTTATACAAGATCTCTATTTACTTTTTCGATAAATGTGACAAAATTAATATTAATATTTTTGCAATTAATTGACGTTTTAAGAGCTCGAAATTCTATATATTACTTTAAATATAATATTATAAAATATATTTGCTTTTTGACGCATCAATTTGCATATCTAAGATGCTAATATATTTAATTAATGTTTTTAAGTACACGTTATTAAAAAACTTATCTAATATTCGAATTGTTTGTTCTTATTTTATAGATCTTAATACAAATTAGAATTTTAAGAAATAAGTATAAATATAATCTTTTTTTAAAAATATATTAAATACGTTTCTTATTATTCTTAATTATTAATACTATTAAGAAAAGTATTTATTAAATAATTTTCTTTAAATATTTAAGATTTCTTATTTATTGTTTAAAAAACTTGCAAATTTAGAGTATTAAATTAATACTATTTATATATATTATTGTTTTTAATATATTGAATACGCTTTGTAAAATATTTGATAAAAAAAATTAAAAATCTAATATATTTTTAATTGTCTTTTTTATTTCGATAAATTGCAAAAATATCTTAGAGCAATTTAATAATATTTATAATACTTTAATTTGTTTATTAAATCTATATTAACTTTAAATTATTTTCTCGATCTTGTTGTTTAAAATAGCAAATACTCTTAATATTAAAATTTCAATTAATAATTGTATTCGAAATATATTAAGATTTACATATTTAATTTTAAATTTTCATTATTTTTCGATTAGATAAAACTTGTCAATAATTAATATATATAGTTTGAAAGAGAAAAACTTATATCTTAATATCTTGTTATTAAAGTATTGATTAATAGCAATTTTCGAATTAATAAATACTAGAATAAGATTAATTTAATTACTCTTTTGTAATTTAAATGTTAATAACATAACTAATTATATATAAAGATACTTAATTTTATTTTATCTTGTGTTTTCGAATTGTTGTTATTATTGTTTAATATTAACAATTTATATTTTGAAATATTATTTAACTTTTTATATTAATTATTTTTTAAGATTAACAACAATATAATAATTAATATAGTTTTCGAAATATTATATATAAATAATATTGTCTAAAATAACAAATTCTTTTCGAAACTAATTTTTATTATAATAATTAAGTTGTCGATTATTGTTTGCGTTAATCTATTAATTTGTTTTTATTTTGTCTCGAAATTAAAGTAATTTTGCATAATTGTTTTAATATACTCTTAACTTATTTGTATTTTTTCGACGTTCTTATTACTTTCGAATGCATTTCTTATTTTTGCGTTAATTTATAAAATATTTAATATATAATAATAATAATAATTGAGTAAGTTTAAGCATTTATAAAATCTTTAATTAATCGATTATTTAAATAATAAAATTGTAAAAAATTTCGAACATAAAGTATAAAATCTAGTTAAGCTTAAAAATTGTATAATAGATATTAGATTTTTCGATTTTTTTAAGAATTACAACTTAAAGACAACAATAAAAACGCATTAAATGTAATATATATTTAATTCTAATATTATTAGATAAAGTATAGACAAAAGTAACAAATTAAACAATAATAATATTTATAATAATTATAATCGATATTGTGTTGCGCAATAAAATTAATTAACAATATTCTTAAATTGTAAGAAGACAACTTTAATATATTTATCGACAAAAAAGTCGATTTTTTCTCAAATTAAATTATGTTGTTCTTAAATTTGTTGTAAAAAAAATTTGAAAATTTGCTATAATATTCTTTATATCGAATTTGAACGTGTTTATATATACTAAAATCTAGTTCAAGCTATCGCGCATAAGCTATTGTCTAGCTTTAACTCTAGCGTCGCCCTAACTTAAGCAAGTATTTAGGGTTGACTTTAGAGTTAAAGATTTTTCTGCAGGCAGGTCTGAGTACTGAGGCAATACCTTTCATCACTCCTTCCTTGTTTAAGCTTAAAAGTGACTATCCAAATCCAGGGCACCTCAATATTATACCTTACCGACTGTCATCACTAGAGCATGTCTCGCCCTCTGGATTCTTTTCTCGACTGGTATCCGAGGTTCGGCTGACTGAGCTGACGGCAACCGACTCGAGGAAATCACTGATATCACCTCCTAGATCTCAGAAAGATGGAAGACGCCCAGGGAGCTCTGTCCGCACAGCTTTCGAAGTTCCATCTGGAATATGGTAGACGAGCGGCTCGCCCATCGGTATTCTCGGTCAACAAGCCTGGCGAGAGCGACCAGACCCGGTGGATCTCAAGACCTGCAAGTGACCAGGGATGGAGTTATCTCTCGCTTCCAGGAGAGATACGCAATAGAATCATGAGGTTGGCCCTGTGCCCAGGTGACATATACCTTCCAGCAAAAAAGTACTGTGAAGCAGGCAAGGCAGGCTGGACATCGTTATGCGAGATGGAACTACGTCCAACTCTCTTCAAGTCACCACTCTCGGCCGACATATCCGTTGCTCTCAATTATCTACCCCCTCGTGCGAAACCACTAGTTAGGAAAAATAGAGCGAGGGGCACCATATTGGATCCACGTTGGCTACCTCAGCACCAATTTAAACCACCCGAGCCCATCGAGAGTTCGCAAGTCTTACAAGATACTGAACGTTTGTGGTACCATGGAAAGCTCAAGCCATCATGGCAACTTCTTGCGACGTGCAAGCAAGCTTATTATGAAGGCGACTCGTTCCTCTATGGGCTCAATGTCTTCCACTTGGCCACAGGAGATTTACGCAACTCTCTTGTGCACCTTCGCAAGTTTCGGGAACCGACTTTTGGGCTGCTCAGGAAATTGTGTCTGGATATCTCACTTGCCGATCTGGACCTGGATGTGAAGAACTACACCAATATGGACTTCGAGATCCGTAGATATTGGCGCCCCTCGATAAGCGTCTCCGGACGCCACACTCTGGCACGCCATGTTCTGTACACACTCCGCAATCTGTGGGCATCGAAATTGGCATACATCCGCGGCATCAGGAGTCTTGACCAGGTGATCATCAACTTCAATCTGCCCTCGCCCCCGCTTCATCGCAAGTATTGGATTCCCAGAGGCTGTGTCTGCGATACATGGGTCCTCAGGGGTAACGAAATCTCAAAGACCCTGCGAGCTATTCAACCGAAGGAGGAGTCGTTCCCGCTCAGTGCTCAAGGGCGGATCAGGCACAGCCGAGACTCGTTCTACAGCGGCTGGGATCCGGAGACCAAGCACTGGTTCATCCAAACTCTGCGAAGGGCGGAGAAGCTGTTACGCGAGAATGTTCCTGAGGACGGACTGCGCACCTTCAACCCCTGGCTTAAGGGGATGGCTGGCGATTCCTATGTCGGACAAGATACTGTAGTGCGGACACGCGGCGCTAACAGCTTTCACCGCTTCTGAAGCAACTGCTTTGCTGCGCTTCGAGGGTGAAAGAAGTGTAATCACGGGCCTACGCTTGTGCCCTCAGCGATTGACGATCCACTTGCAGACAGGGTATGGAAAGCCTGGCACAAGGATTCAGCATGCAAAGAACGCGTCTTCTCGGGAACAAAGCACCCAAATACCAAGAATTGCGCTTATTATCTCCTCTTTCGAACTTCCTTGATTCTCCTATAGCGTTGATCTTGCATTGAAATCATCAATAATTAGGCCTGCATCGTGACGACGGTGCCGTTTGAGGAACCATAGACCTCTCTACCCTACGCTTTCTGCACCGTAAACCACCCCTCTGTCCTCTATCTGACATATTTGTGGTGACCATGAAAAGCGTACTTGATGTAGCAACACCCTATAACTTATTCATGGGCAGTCCGAGCCCTAAGTTGCAAACATCAAGGACACTGGCTTGCCATCGTTGTAGCGATGCAACTTCATTACTTCCCGAATTTCCTGAGCTCTGTACCTAATCCACACTGGCTCTGCCATACATACTACAATACCCACTCGTAATCTCACATTCAGACCCCAAAGCAGCCAGCACAGTCCCACTCCCAGCCCCCCACGAGCCATAGTGCCCAAACCCCTACAGCTCAAAAGCATCGACGGTCCCACCACACCCCCTTCTGATGCCTTCTCATCCATCCAGAAATCCGAAGTCGCGAGCTCATACAATCGTCGTCCCAAACATCCTCCACCGCCTCTCCCACCTGACTTCCTTCTCCGTCTCCGATTCCTCACCATCCGCATCTCCCCCACTCTGGCTCATACGTATACCATACTCTTGAAGACAGCACTCGAACCGCGGCGTCTTCAGATCATGCAAGTCTTGTCCAGCGGTCTTGCGTTCCTCGAGATCGCCCCACAGGAGAAAGAGCTTTTCGCGGAGGGTGGATAGGGCTTGGTCGTTGGTGCGGAGGCTGGGTTTGTTAGTCATATTGGTCTACCAGCTACTTGGAGGATATGTAACTAGGTTTTAGGGGAAAGGGGGGGGGGGCACGAGTTGATAGACGTACTCCTCAGCATCAAGCTTAAGCAAGAACTCCGCATCCTGCTCCGCCACATAGACCTCCATCTTCGCCCTCTCCTCGCCTTTGGGAACCTTCTCCTCCGACGCATCTTCGAGCACAAGGCCGAATCGCCACTCCCATTTCCTTTCGTCCTCGTCTTCTTCGGTGATACCATTGCCGTGTCGTGGGGAGGGTTGACTGCTGGCGTCGGTGTCGGTGTCGCTGGGTTCGTGGTCTGAAAGCGCGTCGAATTCGGAGGGTTTCGGGAGGCGGACGGCGAATTGGGCGAGGTCGGAGGGGAAGAAGTCTACGATGCGGACGATGGTGCGTGATTTGATGTTTTGGAAAGGGAGGGTGTAGCTTATGCCGGATGGAGATGTGTTTTGGTGGGTGTCGAGAGAGAGGATTGAGGAGAGGGGCCGCACGGGGATTGTGAGGTTTGAGCAGCGTACTATGTTAAGGATGAGTTAACGCATATACAAAAGAGAAGCAGGGTTTCTAGAACAAGCCACGAAGTATTTGGAAAGCTCCGGGGGGATAGGGTATGTCATTACATGGGTGCTTTGACTTACTGTTCTTGTTCTGACCATCTCTTGGTGTCTTCGGTAAGGCTAAGGGCACTGGCTCATCGTGGTAGCGATACTCATGGTCCTCTAGCTTTCGCTTCTTGGCTGAGTTCTCAAATTCCTGAAGTTTTGCTTTCTCTTTCATAAGCTTCTGTTTCTTCCTCTTCTGACCCTTTGACAAGGGTTTCCCTGCGCCAGTTTGATTCCTGACCTCAGTGATGAATTGAGCGGACTGCGCCTTAAACTTTTCCGCATATTCCCTCTTCCGACGGAGCACATCTTTGACACGGTCATCGCTGTGGTCGCTCAATACCTTTACCTGTATCTTGCTGGGGTGCAACTTGTCAGTGTTAAGTGCTGCTTCCATTTTGCTATCTCTGTCCAGCTTCGCGCGAACATTCTGGAGCAGCACATAATCCCCTTCCTTTACATTCGATTGAGCAAAGTGTGAGTGCGGCGGCCATAGCGTCACCATGATTGTCATCTGACCGAGAGGTCCTGGCCACTTTGTTGACCTGTTGTGCTTGGACAAGTAGTTGTACTCATCTCCGTACTGCGCGTTTTCCGTCCCGGGTTTGTCCCATTCGTATCGGTAGAGTAGATTGTTCGAAGTGTAGTCCGTAAAATACATTTCCAAGCGACCCATATTTGGATAGATCTTGACCACTTGGCCCACGATGTCATAGAATGTCTGAATCTGCAGATCCTTGACTAACGCAAACTTGTCACGACCTCCGAAGCTTGTCCGTGAGCTGGTCTGGGATGAGGGAATTCCTGTGCTGGGAGTAGATGCAGTGGACGGCCTATAAGACGACACCGAGGGGCTTTGTGGTGGTCCAGGAAGATCGTATTTCTTGTCCGAGTCTCTATCCCGGAGGTTGCAAAGCTCAATTGCGTACAGCGCTTCTGAATGTTTTGGCTGTGAGGCCTGCGGTGACTTTACGCTCTTAATGTTCAGAGCGTTAGCGGGAGTATTTCTTGGTATAGAGTCCGCTTGAAATACTATCCAGGAAGTATTGAACGAAGAGAGTCCTATGGCCATGCCTTGATACTCTTTAATCTTGAGGTTCTGAAGCAACACCACGTCCCCTGAGCTCTGAATTGTTGGCAATTCGCCTTGCGTTGGTCTGAAGAATCGGATTTTGAATCCCTCGTCATACTCGCCACACAGCGTACGGTCTGTAATTGAAAAGGTACACATCAAATCGATGCCGCGAGTCTGACATGGGGGCATGAAGTGGGTCACTCTACCCATGATGTTGACCTCGGCGTTGATCCGCGACGACGCTGTGGACAAGTCCACAAATGATTCGGGTAGAGGCTTGGCCATTGCTGCAAAGTCATTTGTCGTAATGATGTCGAATCCGCATCAATGTACTGATCATGAAGCTACGTATCTGTCTGGACGCGACTTTCCGAGTTTCCAGACGTGGCATTCCGGTTGACCGTCTTCCTAGTGAGACGGGGACCCCGTATGATTATTGTTTATGCTACGCAGAACGATGACATTGTACTTGGTATTGAGTACTTGTTCGAGCATGTTAGCACATGTTGAATGGGAGTATCAACGAGACTGACGCGATAACTGTTGCCCAACATCGATTCTTTGATAAAGATGTGATATACCGAGTTCGACGCGCTCACTGGAGCAAAAGCAATGGATCACGTAGCATAATTCTTTTGCATATGGCCAATATGGCCCTCAAGATTGACGGGGTGGTAGCGACAATTGATCGTAAGATTAGGAGACCGGGCGACATCTGATTTTCAAGGTATGAGTCCAATTGAATGGCCTATCCGTAAATTGTGATCACCGAATCAACGAGCATGAGTCTACAAGGCGATTGCTGTCACTTCTGCATTCGATCACTCCCAGTACTTAAAGCAACTTGAAAGTAGAAACACTGAACACGCGCCGGGGCCTGTTCACGGACCGCCCAGGCTCGCTTAGAAGGCGCTAACAAGGATGCACGCAGCCCAAAACGGCTGCACCCATTCGTACCTTTACTCTCCGCCGATTTATGAACTCACCTATGTGAAGCATCTGGCCTACTTTATCCAGGCTCTCTGCCAACCCGAATCTCATCAACTGTTCCTATCTACTGAACTACGCTCGACCATACAACAAATTGTCACCCCGCATCATGGCAGATCGCTACATTCCCGAGCATCGCCGCAATCAGTTCAAGGCCAAGAACACCTTCAAGCCCGATGAGCTACGTCGTCGCCGTGAAGAACAGCAGGTCGAGATCCGTAAGGCAAAGCGGGAGGAGAACTTAGCCAAGCGTCGAGGCATAGCAGGTAGAGATGGCACACAGACAGCGGCACCGGGGGCATCTTTAGGCGCTTCGGTGGATAGCGATGATGAAGGTGGTACGATTGAGAGCCAGGTACGTCCACGATCCCTCTCGCGAACAACACAGGACGCGAAGCTTCAGCGCAAGGAAATGTCTTTGTGTGCAATGCCTTTCCTCCACAATATCGCGCCTCGGGAGCTCCGGTCCTTGTTCTGGCGCCGGCCGATTTAAATGTCTCACTACAGAGGTCACCTAATTTCTGTGCTGCCATTGCTTGGCTGAACGGAGTTGGATGCTAATTACGCTGCCATGCCTAGCTTAACACGGAACTTCCTCAGATGGTGGAAGGAGTATTCTCAAATGAGATTGATCAACAAATCCAAGCTACGACGAAGTTCCGAAAACTCTTGTCGAAGGAGCGAAATCCCCCAATCGAAAAAGTCATCGAGACTGGGGTTGTCAGCCGCTTTGTGGAATTTCTTCGATCGCCCCATACACTCGTCCAATTCGAGGCAGCATGGGCCCTAACCAACATCGCGTCTGGATCTGCCCAGCAAACCCAAGTCGTCATCAACGCTGGCGCCGTACCTATATTCGTCGAGCTTCTCAGCAGCCATGAGCCCGATGTCAGAGAGCAAGCCGTGTGGGCTCTGGGGAACATTGCCGGAGACAGCCCTCACTGTAGAGACTACGTCTTGCAGGCCGGTGCTCTACGCCCTCTCCTGGCTCTTCTGGGCGACAGCCGCAAACTCAGCATGCTACGCAACGCAACGTGGACCCTCAGTAACTTCTGCCGTGGCAAGACACCGCAGCCTGATTGGCAAACAGTAAGTCTCCCCTCTACCCTGCCACATTAGTAAAGTTCGTAACATGTTGAGTGATTAGCAGATCTTGCCTGCCCTACCCGTGCTCGCGAAGCTCGTATATTCGCTTGACGACGAAGTCCTCATCGATGCCTGTTGGGCAATCTCTTATCTCTCAGACGGCGCCAATGATAAGATTCAAGCAGTCATCGAAGCTGGCATTCCACGTCGTCTCGTGGAGCTACTTCAACACGCGTCGACGTCCGTCCAGACTCCGGCACTTCGCTCCGTCGGCAATATTGTCACTGGAGATGATGTCCAGACCCAGGTCATCATCAACTGTGGCTCTCTTCCAGCCTTGCTACAACTGCTCGGTTCGGGCAAGGACGGCATCCGGAAGGAGGCATGCTGGACCATCTCCAACGTCACCGCCGGAAACTCTACCCAGATCCAAGCGGTCATTGATGCGAACATTATCCCTCCTCTGATCAACCTTCTGTCGAATGGGGACTTCAAGACTCGAAAGGAAGCCTGCTGGGCTATATCGAATGCCACTTCCGGAGGGCTTCAAAAGCCCGAACAGATCCGCTACTTGGTTGAACAAGGCTGCATCAAGCCTCTGTGCGATCTCTTGGCATGTCCTGATAACAAAATCATCCAAGTGGCCTTGGATGGTCTGGAGAACATTCTCAAAGTTGGCGAGCTGGACAAGGAGGCTGAAGGCGGTGCTGACGGCGCGGTCAACCGCTATGCACTTTTCATCGAAGAGGCGGGCGGCATGGAGAAGATCCACGATTGCCAGAACAACATCAATGAGGAGATCTACATGAAGGCTTTCAACATCATTGGAAAGTACTTTTCGGATGAAGAAGAAGCTGGGGTGGACATGAACCCCCAGCAGGGCTTTGGCTTCAACCAGCAGCAACAACAGGGTCCAGGCTTCAGTTTCGCCAATGGAGGTGATTCCATGGACATGTAATCAGGACTAGTACCATGTCCATTTGAGAGCATAAACATTCAAGGATCGGAAACACCAGCCCCGATTCTTATCAGGACTCTGTGCAATAAGATCTTAGGTCCCCCGTCTCCACACATTCGAACTGGTCAACAACGAAGCTCCGAGATCATCAGCAAATTGCGTGCTATCGGCATCATCACCCTTCCACCCGACATCACTACGACCCCTTAGACGAGCACGAGCAGCACGATAATACACGTTTTCGACCCCATCCTCTACGACCCTTCCGACGAGCACGAGATTCACCGTCATGTAACCCCGATTCCCCGGTACAGCCTGTCCCACCCTGGCATTCCACGTACGACAAGCCTAGCTCTTGTCTAGGTTCAGAATTTGGCTTTGTTGATAGCAGAGAGATTTGAGCGAGCAGTGACAATCTGGTATCTCGATTAGCTTATACACGAATGCCATCAAAGAATTCATGTCCAGGTTTCTCTGCTGATGCCTCTTCATTGCTTTCTCTTGTCCCCGCGGGTTGTGCAACATCACGTGACTCTCCTTTATTCGGATTAACTTGCTAACATGTCCAGTAACCGCGCAGTCTCTCATCCATGTCGATTATCTACTTTAACACTGTCCCCAGACCCCATCTGCCGAGTCCTCAGAGCTGACATCTAGGCCATCATTCGGAGGAAAGGTTTACCCCGCAACCCAGGCCCCGCATTGCCCTCTTCGGCATGCTCCTCCAAGCATCCATTGATCAACCAGTGACGTAGATTTCAAGGTGAGAATAGGTCGCTCAAGATGTTACTCTTCAAGCTTCCTTTCATGAGAATCCCCATCTCGTTCAGCAGAAATACCCCACCACAATGTCTTCCACAACAGCCACCATGATGAAAGCAGTTCACTACGAGAAGCCGTTCGAGGTCAGTGTTAGAGAGGTGCCTCAGCCACAGATTGAGCATCCCGACGATGCCATCGTCAAGGTCACGACTGCCGGTATACAAGACGCCCTTTGCCATCGGCTACCAAGTCACTGACAATGCTCGTTAGCAATCTGCGGCTCAGATCTGCACATGTATCAAGGACGGACAGCCGCGAAAAGCGGTCTCATATTCGGTACCATCGCCCAGAACCCTTCCAAGGATTCCCCCGAGCGCCAATGAGCTGAGTCGCTGACCTGACGAACCTCTAGGCCACGAAAACATGGGCATCATCGAAAAAGTGGGCCCAGGCGTGACACTCCTAAAGAGGGGCGACCGCGTGGTCATGCCTTTTAACGTCGCCGATGGACGCTGCCTTAATTGCGAAGAGGGCAAGACTGCCTATTGCACGGGCGTCAACCCCGGTTTCGCAGGCGGAGCGTACGGCTACGTCGCCATGGGGCCTTATGCCGGCGGCCAGGTACTATCTCCCTTCCTCTCCACTCCTCCAACCCTTGTCTCCCCAGCCTTCCTCCCCCTCCAACCCCGCAAGCATTTTTATCCCGTTATCTCTATCCGGCCATAAGTAACACCCTGCCTACTCTCCCCACAGGCGCAATACCTCCGCGTCCCCTTCGCCGACTTCAACGCCCTCCCCCTCCCCCCCGGCACAGCGCACGAATCCTCCTTCGCCCTCCTCGCGGACATCTTCCCCACCGGCTGGCACGGCCTCACCCTCAGCCACTTCTCCCCCGGCGAATCCGTCGCCATCTTCGGCGCCGGCCCCGTCGGGCTCATGGCCGCCTACTCCGCCTCCCTCCGCGGCGCCTCACGGATCTTCATCGTCGACCGCGTGCCCGAGCGGCTCGCCTGTGCCGAAAAAAACATCCCTGGGTGCGAGGGCGTGAATTTCGAAGAGGTGAAAGATGCGGTGGAGGAGATTGTGAAGCGCAATGGCGGCAGGGAGGTCGATCGCAGTGTGGATTGCGTGGGGTATCAGGCTACGGGGAAGGAAGGGGGGGAGGTGCCGAATGTGGTTATGGAGTGGTGTATTCGGGTCACGAGGGCGACGGGGGGGATTGGCGTGCCGGGGCTGTAGTGAGTCCTGTTCTCTCACATGGCATTCGGGGCTTCGGGAACAAACCCACTGACTTACCCACCCCCCCAAAAGCGTACCCAGCGATCCCGGCGCCCCGGACGCAGAAGCCGGCCGCGGCGAAATGAGACTCAGCTTCGGCAAGCTTTTCGAGAAGGTACCTCCCCCCCTCCTCCCCCCATCTCACCACCCCTACTAAACCCTACCCACCCAGGGACTCTCCCTCGGCACAGGCCAATGCAACGTAAAGCACTACAACCGCTACCTACGCGACATGATCATATCTGGAAAAGCGGACCCCAGCTTCGTGGTGAGCCATGAGATCGGGATTGAAGAGGCGCCGACTGCGTATAGGAAGTTTGATCAGAGGGTTGAGGGGTATACTAAGGTTTTGATTCGGTTTGATTAGAGGAAAGGGGGAAAGAGGGGTAGGGGGCAGGGAGAGAGAGGGAGGGGAAGGGAGGAGGAGGGAATTGTATAAAAGTCATTGATTGTAAGAGCTTGACTGTCCGTAAGGGCCGTTAAATTAACACGCTGTGATTGGCTATTCTGAAGCAAAATCCCATGGCACAGCGGCCCCCAATTGTCAACAAAAAGCTTGCCGAAATTGCCTATCCATCCGCAAATACACTAAATTGCCCGTTAATAAAGAAGACCTACGAAGATCTAGTCGCCCAGATTTTGAATCATTTCCCAATCTTAGTGGTCTGAACGATCTTCGTCTCAAGCCCATGGAGCTCGTCCGGGAACCAACATTTATCGCCATAAAAGCAAGACCTCTGGCCGTCCTGGCTGACTGGGCATCTGCCGCGACAATATTAGCAGAGAGAAATCTACAAGCTCATGGACCACCTACCTATGACCATATATACAGATCGGATCATCGCACAACGTTCCAAATTTGCAGGGCGTGTTGCGGGTGAGGGCTTTTAAAGTGACATATTCGTTTTTGCTGAGTTTGTACTTGTGTTCATGGGTGCAAGTGTCGCCGTACGGGCAATCGTTCCTCAGGAAGTGGACATTGCAGAGCTTGAGCGCACGCATTCGCTTGTAGGCGTCTTTGTCGTAGCTCGAATTCGGGTCGACGCGCTGCCCGTATTTGTTGCGGTTGATGGTTGGGGCGGCGGGGGAGGCTTGGGGTGTAGGGGGTGGAGAGGCGGGATGGGCGGGGGCGGAGAGTGCGGCAGAGACCCAGCTGTTGGCGTTGGGGTTCATTTTAGGGGTGCCGTTGACGGTTGTTGAAGGCGGTCGTTGGGCGGGCTGCGGAGGAGGGGGGGGTTGAACTTGTGTGGGTTGCGGCGTGGGAGCAGACTGGTAGTATGATGGATTGGCAGGCTGAGGGGCCGCGGCGTAGACTGCCTGTGGAGGTTGGTACGGAGATTGATAGGCTGGTGGTGGTGCGCTTGTATGCGTAGGCATAGGTTGCGTATAATGTTGTTGATAGATATTGATTTTCGTGGTACGAAATAAACCTTTAAAGTGGGTGCTCCGGTACTTGGCTTGCAAGGCAGCGAGCTCTCGTTCGAAGGGAACTCCCTCTAAAAGTGTGATGCGATCGACATTTTTGCGGTCGGCAACATCCTCTAGAAGTCGAGCGTATCCATTGTCGTGCGAGCAGCCAAACATAATGTGACGGCAGTGGCAGTTGTTAATATGGAGCTTGAGTATCTCTGTTCTTCTGTCAACAACAAGCAACTCCCAGAAGTCCTTGCACGCTTACCTGATATTTTATCATCGGCACGGTCCTTACCCATACCAACGTCGACAAAGTCGAAAAGATGTTTACTGCCAGTCAATCCGCGAGCAAATTCTTCAAGAACAGATGGCTGGTGTAGTATTCCCGCTTTATGGCACACATCGCCCAGGCCCTTTAAGTTGGCATAAATCCGCGTCATAATCTTGTGGTCCAGTGGCAGATCCGGTAGTTCAGCCTGGACGTAATCTTTCACTGCATCCCATAACATCGAGGCAGCTTCTTTTCCTCCAATTTCTCCCTTCTTTATTAAGTTATCGTTGAAGATCATGCCATCGCCGTCGATCAGTACCAAGATAAAGGCTTCGCGTTCCTATGGACCCGTTAGCGGTATGCTTGCAAGCAATGAACCACCCCTTGTAGCCATAGTGTGGTATGAGGCTGCTAATCGCCAGCAACAGTGATCCTTGCCTGCGAAAGTCTTCGCAAGCTAGAATTACCTACCATATCATCTTTGTATCCTCGCAACTCTTTCTGAAGTCGCTGCTCACGGAGTTGCACGTCTCGATTGAATTGGGATTCCCGGGCATGATCGAGTTGTTCTCGCTCATAAGCTTCACTGAGCTGATCATATCTTCGCAAAAGCTCCTGTCCATTGTCAACTGTGAAATGTCCAAAGAATTGGAAACACTGAGTGATGTTTTACCTCAATAAGTTTATTCTTGCGCTGCTCAACACCCTTGAGCATTTCGTACTCCGCATACATTGCGTGAGAATCTTGGTCTGCCATTCTGGGTACTATCGATTGCGCTGAAAACTGCTGATGTACAATAGTAAGAATGATGCCAGATGGTGCGGCAGTCCAAGACAGAGAGATGAATAATTGTGAATGGTAAATCGCGTGTTGCGCGTCTGCTGGCGCCGTCTAGCTTCTGGGCGGCACGCCGGCAAGAACAACCGGAACACCGCTAAATCATTAATCTGTCTCGCTCTCCTGCAGCCAGCCTTCCCCATTCTGACAGATATTCTATATTGCTTCTCACAGCTACCCGCACTCCTGCTTAGTACCTGCTGTTGGCCGAATACTGGCTCCTACGTCAAGAGCTACAAAGTCACGATGAAGCTCCTGAGCATTAGCGCTCTAGGATTGCTGTCCTTGCAGACCCTCACTGCTTGGGCAGAGGGAGATGTACGCTCAATGCGCACTTTAAGAAACCCGCTGACAGTACAATAGGTCGATGAAGAGGTGGAAGCACCGTCCACATCGCCGAATCTAGCGGTGAAAGTGTCTACATCGTTCCCGTCCTCCGAGATTTTCGGCATCAAGCTCGTCAACGGCCACTCCACGCAAGCCGTCCTGTCCGTCTCCAACGAAGAAGCGGAATCAGTCAACGTTGCGTTCATTGGGGGAAGCCTTTGGACAGCCGCATATGGCGGTCAATCACCTCAGATCGTTCGCAATCTGACTACAAGCCGCTACAACATAGAGATACCAGCTGGGCAAAAGGACAGCGTCAGCTACAGTTTTGTGACGGACCTACATCCACAGGACCTAAAATTGAACCTCGCCGCTGTGATAACAGACCAAAAAGGCGATGCATATACTCTGCAAGCCTTCAATGAAACCGTCAGCATTGTTGAGCCAGACGCAAGTCTGTTCGACCCCCAGATGCGAGTACTCCTGCGCCAATGGTGGCTCATTAGTAATCGACGGCCATGCTGATGAAACCGCAGTATCTTCCTTTACCTGTTCCTCCTCGCGGTATTCTGCGGCACTTGCTACTTCATCTACAGCACATGGATTACTACCCTGTTTCCCCAGAAGCGTCGCGGAGGAAAGGGTGGTGAAAGAGCCAAAAGATCATCTGGGCAATCCAGGAAGGTCGATCCAGCTGATCAAGTTTCTGTCGTCGGTGCCGATGGTCCAGCAGTCACTTCTGGTGCTAAAGCATACGACGAGAGCTGGATCCCGGCGGGACACTTCAACAGACCAGATGCAAGAAGAGCTAAGAGCGGCTCTCGGCCTAAGAGCAGGAGTAAGCCAGAGTAGCATGCTTTCCGTCGCTCCGCTATCTGATACAGACGAGAGTCTTCGGCCTGAGGAGGGCCGTCAATGGCGATCATCAAATCATACTGTACTGTAGAGTTGTATCTGGGATGAACGTAGTGGCCATATTTTACCAACCTAAAAGTTTGGACTCACATAGGATACCTCGGAATCTAACTGCTTGGTATAATTGTGTCTGCGAAGGTTTCTGAACATTTACCCTCGATTCCCGTGGTAACTAGCGGTGGAGTGCTGGTACACACTGATGGTCGAAGCTGTTGCTTCTTTTTCATGCAATTTCAGGCAGATTTGTAAAGAATTCGCTACATTACCTTACCATATACAAATTTCACGTGATTGACCTAACGTGATTAGGGTCACGGCTAAGGGTTACTTCAACATCAATATAAATCATCCTCCCCGCCTCGCTATTTCACCGTGCACGCGGTCTTCTTTGAATGCGTCGAGGTTATGTGCTCCTAGCCAAACACAAGCATCGGAAAGAGGGTCGTCGAGCGACTTCTAGCATGATGTCACGGCCCATTGAACACAGCCAAGATGCCATCACAGCGGAGGAAATGGCAGGAGCTACAGCAGTCCCTTCCACTACACTCACTGAACAGGAAGTTCCCAAGCAGAACAACGCATGTATTATCCTTCCATCATCTCTCTTGCGATGCCAAGGACTAACCTTACTGACTCCAATCGTAGTCACAACCCTCATGTCACCCAAGAAAGTCAAACCGCCTCCAGCTCCTTCACCCGAAGTGGCCCCCAGACATCCAGCCACAACAGCGACTACCTTTCTTGGGCGTAAAGGCCTAGGTGCTTACATTGCCTCTCCGGAACCTTTCCCTCCTTCTCGCGTAATCTCATATTCCGAGAAGTTCGTTGTTATAAACGATCTTTACCCCAAATCCTCAGTCCACCTCCTACTGCTTTCTCGAGACCCAGCAAAGACCCTCCTACATCCTTTCGATGCTCTCGGAGACAAGGACTTCCTAGCAGAGGTACAGTCTGAAGTGTCGAAGCTGCGAACGCTGGTTGCCAAGGACTTGCGGCGACGCTACGGCAGGTTCTCCGTACAAGACAAAGCCAGGGAGCAGGCAATGGAAGCGGACTCCCTGCCTTCGGAAGAGCAGCTACCGCTTGGTAGGGATTGGAGTAAAGAAGTCGTCTCGGGGGTGCATGCTCATCCATCAATGAGTCACCTTCACATTCATATCCTTTCTGTGGACCGAGAAAGCGATTGTATGCGGCACCGGAAGCACTACAACAGCTTTGCTACGCCTTTCCTCATACCCATAGAAGATTTCCCTTTGCCTCCAAATGATAGAAGAAGACACCCTGGTCGGGAAGGGTACCTTCATAGCGATCTCAAGTGTTGGAGGTGTGGGAAGAATTTCGGTAGCAAATTTGCGAGACTGAAAGATCATTTGGCCGAGGAATTTGAAACATGGAAAAGTGAGTGATGTGGATCATGTATCGGATAGCAGGGGGTTGTTGTCGCCAATGCATCAGGAAGTGTGAGACTAAAGTAATCTGGTGTGATCGGTTACGCCTTCCTGCTAAACCGGTTACTCTAAGTATGCTTAACAAGGCTATCACCATAGCTACTTCCTCTAAACAACGGTTTCAACACTTAGCCCCATCGTTTGTTGACAAATTTTCGCCATCTCGTCCAATGGATCCTCGATCATTGTCGACCGTGGCGACTATTAGCTACTGATAACCCATTTTTACGACATTTTGATCTACTTCACGGGTATCTTTAGCTAGCAGAAAACCAAGGTTTAGAGGGACGTGTGTGACACCTCTAGCATTCGATCAACTCTTGAGCTAGAGCGCTTGCGTGTCGGCTATAAAAGTATTAACGCGAGCTATACGTACATATTTCAGTGCCTTGTCGCTCCTGGTTTTATGTTTCACGCTTCGTCAAGGTGTGAAATCCTCTCTAGAACCCAAGAGCCCCCTCCCAATTCTCTACTCACACCATTGCTGCAGGAGATCTGCTCACTCAACCGTCAGCAAACAATCTCCGATGTCCGCAGATCCCCCAATCGGCATGAGGGACCATTCAGCCACTGGCTTCCATGTTGATCGTGGTGCGGTAAAGCGTCCGATGGTCCACCTTTCGCTGGATCGAAGTGCGATCGCCGATAAGAACAAGCCCGAGAAGCCGTTTGCCTATCTCAGCCTTCCTGGGGAGGTCCGGAACATGATAATCCGGCTCGTTCTTGTGCCTGGAGCAGTGCGTCCACCAGCATACAGATCTCCGACACGTCGTGAGCCGCCCCTTGATGAGCTGATAGAATTGGCTAGAGAAACCACGAGCTCGAAAGATATTCTCCCGGGCATCGCTTTCTTGGTACTCAATCACCAAATCTACAACGAAGCATCAACCCTTTTCTATTCTTCCAACATTTTCTTTCTTCCCACCGGTCCGTGCGATGAGGCTACAACTTATTTCTCCTTTCTAGCACCCACCCACAAAGCTCAGATCCGGCATCTTGGGATAAGGTTCTCTGTTGCTGATATAACGCCCTCGGCACTGGCTCAATTCAGCATTGGTGCCCTCCCAGATGCTACACGTCGCCCACGAGCCCAGTGGTATGGTCATCAAGTCACAACTTGTTTGTCGCGAATGTGGGTAATGAAGTTGATATGGATCCTTCAATTCCATGCGGCGCAGATCGCAGCTGGGGGCAAGGGTCTGGAGACGCTGACTGTCCAGGGGTATCGCTCGAAGGACTTGTTGCTGAAAGGTGCAGATCTACCGCGCGTCTCGCCCATTGCGAGCCGTTCTCGGGGCGAATTTGAGGCTGTGTTGCGCCTTTTCGATCCAGAGGTGCGACATTGTGGAGAACGGGTTCTGACATTTTCTTTCAATTTCGTCTCCACCATGGTGCTCAATATTGGATGGCCGAGAATGAGACAACTGATAGCAGATGGTCTGAGCGAGAGGATCAAATAACGAAGCTTGGCGGGTGCGATACGCCCATGTTTACTCGAGGTACGGGAATGCTGTCTCCTAAGGCCATAAAGGCAGCTATTAGCAGGGAACACGGGGCTTGTATGCCTGTCTCTTAGATGGCTGTTGTTTGAGATTTCGATTGTACATGTTAGCCACCGCACAAATTGTTATGCGGCGCTAGATCTCATATACCTTGTGAGAGAGCGTCGACTGTGGACTCCCTGTAGCTACATTGAATGGATGGCGATTGTCACGAAAGCGCTTACTCGAACATGAGTCGATGAGGCCCTCCAGACCCGTTCGTCGCCGTCATGTAGCATGCTCCTTGCAGCGTATACACTTATCATTTCGATCATAAAGTCCTTCATGCTCTTCAAAAGTCTACAGTACTGATGCGTCTTTCCAAAGAGGCGCTGTCGATACCGGCTAAGAGGGTTCTTTGAAGAAAATTGACTGTCTTACGCTACATCCTTACAGCCTAACCTTCCTATCACAAGCTTCTGTGAACTGAGTTGTGCAGATGGGCTCAAAGTACATGCCTACACCAATATCTCGACTCACCGTTCACTGATTTGTGATCGTTAGAACCGCAAATCACACCACCTATCGTCTTGCTATTACCAGCTCAAGTGAGGGCATAATGGGCGACGAACGAGGCACAAGTGAGCCGATCCTCGGCCGTGGATCCCATACCGATGTCAGCTCATTCATGGACCTTCGCTCGGGGAGACCAACGGATCCCCTCGAAAAAGAAGTTTCTCCAGTAAACCAACGCAACATTGAGCGTCAGGAGCCGTCTTATCTCCTCACGATGCCAGGCGAGATCCTCAATACGATTGCTCGACTGCTCCTCGTACCTGGTCGAGTCACCGCGTTCACAAGCCACCACCACAATCCCTACGCAACAGAAGATAAACCACCCAACCGCTTTTCGGTTCTGGCGACCTGCAAGCAACTTCATCGGAGTTTTGCGTCGATATATTACGGCGAGAACGTCTTCTCTCTTCCACCAGGCTCCATCCCGGAGACTGAGCTCTACTTCAGCAAGCTCCTCCCCTCACATCAACTCCTGATACGCTATGTGTCGATACCCTTTACGACCGTCGACGGCCTCCCTCTCCAGGGATACGAGGCTCCTGAGCAACCAGTTCGTTTTGAACAGGCCACGATCTGTGCAGCGGATTGCCGTCAGGGTTGGCGGCTGAGGTTCCGTCTGATCTGCGCCTTCCATGAACAACAACTCGCGACCGGAGGCTGGGGACTGGACAATTTGTCTCTAGAATGGAGTGAAGCCCCAAAATTGCGGCCAATTGTATTGGGAAGGGGCGTTATACCGAAGGGGCTCACAGATCAGGTTCTCCTGGAGTTGCCATTCGGGTTCGAACTCTTGTTCAATGCGGCTGAGCTCCATCTAACTGTCCAGGCTGAGCTCCATCTAACGATCCAGGTCTTGCAAAGATTTTTGGACGCCGTCCTCTCATGAAGTAAGCGAAGTTTGGGAGCAATAACGACAGGAAGTCTTTGTTGGCAGATCCTCTTTTCTGATTCTCAAGTCCTTCGAGGAGGCACAACCTTTACCGACTCCGATTATGGTTCTAGATTACGAATAAAAGCATACGATCTTACAATTCCTGCCCTCATTTTCTTATCGTCGCTCAGGAATTGCCACGATTCTAAGCATAACTTCAATTCGATACCTCCTCGCTAAACGGCTCCTCCAAATCTCAAAGTACTATTATACCCAGACTTATGCAAGTGCGAGGAACCAGGGCGAAGGATACGTGGCTATCATTGATGCACAGGACCTTATCGCTATTATTACCGTCGTGAGCCCCGCATGCGGAGCTGGCTCTGCCCCCCTCCAGCCCCTTTTTGAAGCAATCTTGTAGGGAATCTCCTTTCTCGTGCTGTCTCATTACTCATGCAATGCATGCTTACTATCCAAGATTGCCTTCCATCGTGCAGTGGGCTCTATGATTAGGACAAGGCATTGAAGCAAATGCTTCTTTATGCATCGACAATTACCTACTATGACAACGAGTATACTGGACTGTTGAAACACGACAATGTTACCTTACTATGGGAGTATCTATCCAATTTTGAGTGATGGTATTGACCCTTGTATGCAGTATGATGTCACGTATCCGCAAAGAGATCCCGTTGAACTAACTATAGGATCTTCAAGGATGTTGTGTTGTGAATGCGCTAAGACGCACAACGAGTACGTTCAATCGTACCAGATTCTTAGCATAGCTATTATTGCTTAAACAGTATGAAAGCTTTTCGTCGATCGTTTGCAACATCTGGAGGCTATTGCGGAACAACGGCGTCTAGATAAATAAATTCGCAATAGTGTGATTGGGTCGAAATCTATTCTATTACAATTTGACCTTTATATATTCTGACTCGCGCTGCTTCTTCAAAGAAACGAGTCAAAACAATATGTACTTGGAAGCATATCTGATGGCATTGCTCTTGTGAACGCAACTTGTTGCGCTATACAATTTAGACTACGACAATGCAGTAATCTTTCTTGTGGAGCTGGAGAGCTGCAATGAATCCTCTCAAAGCTAAGGTTTTATCATGACGAGAATTATACCGTCGAGAGCTCTCCAAAAATAATTGAGATAAGTAAGTGATAAGTCTATCCAAACCTATTTACCTGTTAGACCCTTCACTAACATGTCAAGCGTTGCGCAACACCGACAACTTGTAGTGACAGAAGATTAAAGTGTAACGTATTCTCAATTCTGTACACTTGTGGAGTTACTTTCGAGTGATAGCATAAACTTCCTGACACAATGTATGTAATATGTTCACTTCCTATTATATGCACGTTCTTTGTGCAGCTGGCTACTTATGGAAGGTTAGCGTTTCTCGGGATGCCAAGTACCTTATTGACTTCTCGCTCAGGTCTCGGAAGGGCTAAAATCGACTTTCCTCTTCTCCACAAGATCACCAGCAACACAGGACCCACCACCATGCCGAGTCATGCTCCTCCATTACTTTACCAGATCGACTACCCCTCGTTCCCACCCGAGATTCGCAACAAAATTATGGAATTCGTGCTCTTACTTGGCCACATCCACCCTCCTTATTCGCGGAACGGCGTCTAACTCCTGGCAACAAGTCGCCAGAATTACGAAGATGGACATGTCATGTATTACTTGGACAACGTCTTCCACATCCCTCGTGGTCGGGACCCACGTCGGCTATTGGACAAGTACCAGCCAAAGCACCTGCAGCTTGTTCGACGTGTCACCTTAACATTTGATTTCCTCGATCTGGAAGGAGCGACCAACGACAAGTGCCTTCATAAAGGTTCTGCTTATCCCATCCCCAGATCGCTGCTGAAAGATCTCTCGATTCTGAAACTCATCAGTATTCAAGCCTTGTTTCCCGGTCTCGAAGAACTACGCGCCGAATTCCCAAACCTCGGCACCTATCCCCAATGTGGACTGTGGGTTCTTTTCAAGGAGCCCGGCTTGGATCTCTTCAGCCTAGAGGTCCAAGCTGCCATTTCTGACATGAAGAAGCAGGGTGTGTCAAGTGTTTGCGTGAGCCGTGAGGAGTTAGGCTATGCTGTTAATACTCTCAAGCAACCATGGCCCTGGAGTGAAGAAGTGATTGATGTTATACCTAATGGACCTCCGGGAGTTCTGATCCTGCTACTGTCGGAGTGCCCATTGGTCAGTATGAACGTCCTGGCCGACAAATACAAGGAATTCCATAGCTTGGACGGTCTCAGAAGCTGGTTCATCGAGCAGGTCCAGGAGGAGAGAAGGAAGTGTATCGCTAGCGAGTGAACATTCTTTCCACACGCCATGTCACGTCAGAACGACACTGACAGAGACTACATCATGAGCTAAGTCAAGCTCAGTATCGATTTTTCCAGCTCTTATTCGCTTGCTTCTCTTATCTGTCAGTATGCATTGAAACCTGATCAGGAATTCCTAACGGTAGCTTCTTAGACTTAGATGTTGAAAAGCCTGAATTCTGGTACTCACCGACTCTTCTATTTTCGAATTTTGACACCCTTCGAGACTAAGCAGCTGGTCTACCGTTCAGAATCTTTCATCAGCCTCCTCATCCTCAGCACACCACCCTCCTCCATAAACGCAGGTAAATCTTGAAGACAAGCCACCCATCCCCCGAGTTCCCCACAGCCTTCACTCAAAACCCGCACCGCCAAACCAATCGCATCAATCACACAAATACGTTGCAGCTCCCCCCAATCGCTCTTTCCCTCCTATCGCCGCCGCAGCAAGCACTCCCCCTTCCCATCCAACTCATACCCCAACTCGCATCCAACACACTGTTTCCATTCCTTCAACCCACAATAGCTCACCCTCCAAACCCCTCTCCCACAATTATCTCAACTCCGCGGTAAATAGTAGTCTATTTGACAACATCAATGGCCACGTCACAATGAGCAGTTGGCTGGAGGAATGTGTAAGGATTTCCCATGTATCTCTTTTAAATCAGCTATGTTGCTCTACTACCGCAGTGCTGAGTGCAACCAACGCAACTGCTACGAATGGCTTTCAGCCTTCCCGGAGGTGCATTACACGGGGATGGCACCCATCAAGACTGAGTGGCAGCCAAAACCCAGGGTGACGGGACTATGTCACAGAGTGCAGTTATAACAACGGAACGGTACCTATGTTGAGGAAAAGGTCTTCCGTTTACGTAGGATACGAATTTGTAGTTCGCTTTCTCCGATTGATTTCCTTTCAAGGCGAATAGATTGAGTTGTGAGAGGACGAGAGAGCGTGCGAACAAGGCAAAGCGTGATGCTGGGGTCGGCATTTCTCCCAAACAGAGACAGATCTTTTTTGTTTCTGGTTTATGTAGATGACCGTTGCGCGAATAAGTCCAGGGGCTGAAGCTGTTGTTTGGGTTTGGAACTTCGTCGATGTCTTCTTCTGCTTTTTCCCGCTTATTCGAACGAATTGGACGGACATGTTACTCTTTTTTTTTGTCTGGCGAAGAGAGGGGCGAGAGAGCGATAGAGGAGGGTTCAAATCCGATACTCTTCATTCGCCACAAAATCCTAGATGTGCTGTTTGAGATGAAACTCGAACCACCTGGAAGGAGGGTAGGGATGCTATGACATATCAAACATTCAATTCATGTGACAATTCCAGCATAAAGTGAAGAACGAGAAAGAGCGAAGAAGACAGATGTCGAGCGACTGAGAATTCCGATGTCTGTTATACATTAATACGAGCTCTCAGAGACTAGATCAGCTATTAGGTCAATCGCTGAAAGATAGTAATTATCTAACTGAAGCGCCCCGCCGCAGCTTTCTCGTGCGGAAAGGAGGATACTTGGGGTCAGACTCGCGACTGTCTCCCCGTTAGTATCTAGAACAAGGGTCTATATCAGCGCATAACTTACGGCTGAACCTAGTGGACCTTAGCCTTCGCCTTCCATCGTTTGGATCGTTACTTCGTGCAAGCCCGACAATCCGCAATGCGCTTGCAATATTTCTGCGAGCTCCCCCGGTTCCAGAATATCCACTAATGCTCCGTTACCATGTCGGAGTAATGCCTAGAGTCATCATCCGGATTCTGCCCATAGCCGTACTGCTCATACCGCGTCTGCACAGTCCAACAATCCGACAGCCAGCAGCCGTTGTGATTGTAATTAACCCACTTCAGAGAATGCTTATTAGAGGTCAAAGCAATCACCTCGATCCATTTGTCGCCTGCGCCGTCGGTATGGAACTCCCAGTATGCTTCGGTGCCCGTGTTGTGCGGGCCGTTCTGATTATTGTACATCTTGGTGTAGGCTTGGCCCTTCCACACGTCGGCTCGTGCAGTGAGGGAGACGTCTCGAGGGTGTTGGGATCGGCTGGGGATGTCGGTGTTGTTGTATTTTTCCCCGTGGTGCGACTTTGCTTCGAATGTGGAGGACAGTGGTGGCGGAATGGAGTCCCCCGAGCCTTCGATAATTACGCGGTAGACCATGACGTCATGATCGGGATGACGCCAGACTTGGTGGATATGTCCGTTGTCATAGCTGGTGCTGTTGGCAAGGATGACTGAAGACTTCTCGGAGTCCGTGCAGCTCGTACCAAGAACCCACGATGCGACCAGCAGCAACGGCGTCAATATCTTCGCGGACCCGAGAAGTCCTCGAGGGAGTAGCCATAATTTGGTGAGACGTTGAAAGAGCAAAGATGACAGGTTTAGGAGAAGGCTTGGAATAATATCAATATAATGTACAGAAAGTGTTCGTGGCGGAGATCATCAAAGTTGCAATTTTCGAAGTACCTTGAGTGGGATGCAAGGAGAATTTATACTTGCCAGCACTCCGTGACTTACGAGTTGCAACATTGTTCTTGAAATTGTGAACGCTCCTGCTGCTGACCTGGGTCAGGTAACATGAAGATACTACTACAGAGACGCCATATGTTTCCCCCAACCAGAATCCATGGGCCAAGTTCAATTGAGGCGGCAACACGTCTATTGGTAATGGATATCCAGTTCCTCTTCCAAACAGAGTGAGGTCAAGATGTTGGGTGCGCTGAATTTTAACCTTGTCAGCATGAACAGTAATCGGGAAGTCCAGAGTCTAAGTGTTCGGGGAGGACGCTATTCTTAGATTGAGGAGGAGAAGGTCGAGTAAACTGAAGCTGATTCGCATCCTGCACGAAGCCTGGAAGAAGGATTGGTGCTGAGCGGCAATCGCTTAGCATGTTCTTTGCCTCTGCGTACGCCAAGCCCCTAGCACGCTGACATGCTGACCAACGTCAGCATTGCTCGTACCGCAGGCTGCTTTGTCAGCCGGACAGCGGGTTAGCCCGCCCGTAGGGGCTTAGGGCTTGGCATCAAGCCTTGAAACTGGGGCAAAATAGACATCTCCCGGAGTCTGGTTTTGCTGCAACTGCTAACGGACCGGACATAACCAGCTGTTAGAAGCGTCTCAGATCCCCGCGCCACTTGTAGCATACATATCGCAAGCCAATCCTGGAAGACGAACTTGGCTTGGTGGAGAGAGGCAAGCAACAAACGCTCGCCATTATTGCCTGCATGCTTCTTCCGCTTACGGTAATCATTGGTGATGTCAGGAATACGAATAATGAAGGCTTCTTGACTTGTCCACTTCCAGGAGCGTGGCTACGAGCTGGAATTTGACAAATGGAATGTTGGCCGATTTTCGTGGAATGCTCACGCAATGGAAGTTCGATGCTCGGTTTGAGTTAGAAAGGCTTAATGACGCTTTGTCTAGGGGTAAAGTCGGTTGGAATTTCTAATGTTCTACCGGACAAACGTTAATCTATAAGTCTCTCTGTATGAAAGCGCCGGAAGCATTGCAAAAAAATCCACAAGCGTGGAAATACAATGCTGTTAGATGAATCACAGCTACCTTAGGACTACGGAGGTACCTCTTGTGCTCAATGCAACTGAGCCTAGATAAATTTCCAGGCACGAGGAACCCATTCAATAGCGGCGCAGATTCCCTGAAAATGCTAATACACTAGGCATCATGGGACTTACAGTGCTATAGTCAAGATATCAAGCTTCATAGATTCTATTCAGCGTCTTGAGCGGCATGGGTGGTTTTCTCATTTCTCTACTGCTTACTCGTACAGGTTTTAACATGGTCGACGGGGATGGTTTCCATCCTCGAGGCCGATTGCCTCCGTGTTGCACCTCCCTAACGTTCACCAACTAAGCAAAAGGCGCAAAAGAAATAGTCTTATCAGCAATGTGGAAAACAACAAACTGCGACAGGAAGAACGGATCCGCCAGATTCCCACCCCCATTGTTGCTTCGAGATTCTTGCAGGTTACAAACGCATTCTGGGCAGAGCATTAGCAATATGTTTGTCGAATCAAGAGAAGGGGCATGGATGTAGAACTCACGCAAAGCACCAGATTGACTTCGCTGCTGGGATTGTAGCTTGTCTCCTGATATCACAACGCTGCCGCCACCAATGTTGAGTGTTAGGTCCGGAAATTTGGCATCGCAAGGTGCAGTCCAGTATGCGCTTTGAGCGCTGTTCTGGGCGTTATTGCTTTGAGCACCACCATTCTGTTCACCACTGTTGCGGGTAGATCCGGCGACTTGAGCGTAGTAGGTTTGGGCCACGAACGGGGCGACTGTCATGATTGTATCACCGCCAGTATCTGTTTTCCAGTGTCAGCGGTACCCCGAGCAGTCGATTTGCACAGCAAGCGTTCTGTTCGACCCCATATCGGTAACATTTGATAATGGTGACTCACCGGCAGCCATTCGCTTCTGCGTAAAGCCCATAGGTACGCCATTGACCGAAAAAGTGATATCATCGAGACACCAGCCTGAACTGCATTGCGACGCTTGAACCGTGGTCAAACTACCAGAGTATCTGGATCTATCAACAGCGCCGAGCGACATGACGGCGTTGGACGGATTCCCAAGATCCACCGTAAAGAGCGGCTGATCCAGGTATGACTGCGCTGCTTCTATAAACGAAGGGTCCTTATTTGGGCTGGCTGGCAAAGGCAGTCTGTCAGCTGCAAGCGCGACAGGGACTCTAGCAATCTAACACCTACACGGGCTTCTAACCCCCAAACCGATCATGCCATCAGGATAACCTCCAGGACCTATAGTATCAGCCAGTCCAATCGCCACGCCCGGCACAGACACAGCGCCAAAGGCGACAGTATCCTGGACGACATTTCCCGAGGCGCCACTGCCCGTCATGTACTGTGTCGAGAAGGTGTCGCCTTGGACTGGTGTTCCGCTTTTTGTAGGGTCATAGACTCTGTGGGAGCCATCGTTCGGGGCTTTTGGGCCGTAGACCCAGCTGAGCGTTGACGACTTGTTAATTAAAGAGCAAAGGGATTGGTCTTGGTTGAAGGCTTACAGTTCGGCTGATCCGGTGTCGATTTCCAAGGTCAGAGGCTGGCCTCCGATGGTGAACTCTGTGTACCATCGACCATGAGGCTGATGGAAAGTAACAGGAACAGATGCTGATGATTGACTGCGCCGTAAAGGCAACGAGAACGAGCCTGCGCGCTTGGTTGAGTCGTCTCCTGCAGATGGGAGAGCCAAAGCAGATGAGAGTAAGGCGCATGCAGGTAGTAGAACGACTATGGGCAATGATGAACGCATCCTGAAGATCACTGGGTAGAAAAGTGTGTTCGAGATCGCCGAAATGAATGTCGCTGATGTTACTCTAGGATCCAGTCTAAGAAATGTTAAGGCAGAACCGTCGATGAGAGGACAAGGAGTGAAGGAGAGCCCCAACGCTTATAGAACAGCCAGATGAGAGCCGTTTTATAGTCATTACTCTATGCTTATTGTGGTCACTTCCAACCTAAGAATAGCAGCGAGACCTGCGTCAAGATCTCGTAGCGTTTGAACGGGATGTTCTATGCGCTTGGAAATACCTTCCGTACGGGTCGCCAAATATCAATGCAACGGCCAATCCGTCGGCCTGCTAGACCATTAGCAGAATGTGTCACTTTTCCTGATGATTACTTGATCTGTAACATCCGGGAAACGAGTGACAAAATCGTAGACGAAAATCGAATGGTCCCGCAGGGGGAAGGGGCCCCGAGAATAGGATTCGGTATCAAGAGCGCGCGTATAAGGTAGCCCATCGGAATGGTGTGCGGCTCTGACTATGTTTCATGATCGTGCACGAGCCTGGACATGGAGCCGTCGGACGCATTGAACATCTCGCCGGAGCCTTCGCGGATCGAGCATAATGTTCGAGGTCCCCTCTTGGTCCTCAGTGTGCTACGAAGAGAAAAACATCAAATTCAATTTTCCCACAACTGAAGCTTCTTGGCCCGCATGTTATGGGCGTCCATGCCTGCTTCTTCTCACGTCGAAAGCACGATGCTCTGCACTCGCCAGATACCGCCGCGTTTGTGCTCTCCATCAGAGTGTCTTGAAAGGAAAACCAACTCGACACATACAAATAAAGTACGGAGGAGAATCCAGCCAGCAAGAAGGTATAACATAGTACGTGATGATACGTCATGAGTTTCCGGGGCTTAAGGAGAGCGCTATTCTGCGAGCGTTGAAATGGGAAAGGTAGAGCACGTTTTGCTACCTCGGTTCTCTCTCGCACATTGCCAGCAACCCACCTTAGCTGTATGAATGCAAGACCATCTCCTCCTCCCTACCCAGCCATCTTTACGTAATCACTTACTTTCCCAAAACAACGACTGGATCCCCACCTTCCCCACCTCCACCTCCAACCACCTCGAGAAGCCATTTCCTCGTCCCTTCCTTCCCAAGCTCACTCATCTTCCTGCCTACCACCCACCTTACCCACGCCGTCGACTTGCCAACCGCCACCTGCACCTCCGGCGCAGCGTTCAACCACCTCGGACTAAGTCTCGACCTTCCTGGCACCGCACTCTCACTCCCGGGAATGCACACCATTTCCATTGTCGGCACCGCCGCAGGATCGAATCTCTTCGCCGGTGGCCACTGGCCTATTGCGCGCGCCGCCTTCTTGGTCCAGACTTTCACCAGCTGCCGCGCTAAAAATGCGCCTGTGCTACGCTTGTGCTGGAAGCAGCGCTCGATGTCTGAGGGAGCGAGGTCGGACCAGGAGAGCTGCATCCCGAAGTGGCGGATTAGAGCGCGGTGCGAGGGTGGCAGTATTTTGGTGAGGTGGGTGTCGGTGTGCTTGGGTGGGCCAGGAGGGAGGAAGAAGGTGGTTCGGGTGTAAAAGAGAGCGATGCCTTCGGTGTAGGTGCGGTGGCAGGTCACAAGGTAGCTGAATCCTGGAGGCCAGCTGGGGAAGCGTATGACTTTGGAGGCTTGGACGCTTTCGGGATTGCAGATGCGGAGGACTTGGGGGCGGAGTACGAGGCGGGCAATCTGGATAAGGATCTCGGAGGGGAGCGAGAGGAGGGGGGAGAGGAGAGAGGGAGAGGTGTTGCTGGTTTCTGGGTTGCTGTTAGTGGGCTTCAGAGGGAGATTCAGGACGGGGAGGCTGGAATGTACCTTGGGGAGGATGCGATAGAGATGAGCCGACGTTGTCGAGGGGCTTTAGCGATTCCTGTAATGAAGCCATTGTCTGAAGTAGAGGAGTCACTTTGACCTGGACATGCGTCGATTAGTAATCTTTAGCCATGATAGGTGAAAGGTATCATCAACTTGCTTTCAGATGACACTTGAAGAGACCCAGTCCGCTGCAGATGCCCTGGTTGGAGGAATGGAAAAGGTACCGATCTCGGAACGATGGCAAGCTGCAGGACTGTCAGGCCATACCAGGAGCCTCGTACGGCGAGTGCAGACGTCGAGTGCGCGACCCGTGCGTTCCTAGAGGATTGGCTGAAAGTGCTCGCCTGGGCATCAATTTTCCAGCGCAGTGGACGTATGACCACGCCCAATCCGGCAACTGTGGTGTGATATGACTCGTGTCGAAGGGGAACCTGCAATGGGTTCAATGTCCTTGAGGTACGGCGGTGGGCTGTTCAGAAACGCAACGGTTATGCTTTAGACGGTCTGGCTGCAAGCTCTGACATTCGCCTCTGACATAAGAGGTCCAAGAGAGCAGTACGAACGTGCTTTCGCCTAGTTGACCTAACGCATGGCATCCGGTGCCTGGTCTGGCTTAGGGCAATATATCCTCTAGACGGGCAAATTGGCAGGTTATGAAATGTACGGATGACGCAATGGCGATAAATCTATCAGTTGGTGAAGACTTCACCGAGAAGGTAAAGCGTTGAAGAGTACTACCTACTTTGGCAACATGTTGCAGTTTTACCTCTCATTCGACTCTGCCAGTAGCTGACATAGCCTTGCTTCAAACTGACCTTCAGGCATAATCTTCTATAGACAACCTTTCACCAGAGCACCTCCTTCTCACCAGCAGCTCCTTACCCACCTCCAATGCCGGACCTTACTTTAAGCCATGGAAAGTGTCTTGAATGTCTCAAGCATCACAAATCTAGAATGAATTGGAATGATGATAGATGCCAGTAGCCCTGCAAATCTCTACCAACATTCCATCAGACTTACCCAGCATGCACAAATCTACACATTCAATAGGCTTTTTGGCGGCTCCCATATGGGGATGAGGAGCTTCATCAGGCTATCGGCACCCAGTACCAATTATGTTTGCCGAAGAAGTAATCATTGTTGGGCAGTACCCTTCGGTGAAGTAGCTCTGCCATGTGCTTGGATCCTTCCTGATATGTTGTGTCCGTTGGATCTGGCGTGCTCGACCAGTTCCCGCATTTTGATCAGGAAGCAATCCAAGCCGAACGGAATGTGTACGACGATGTTGACCACGTTGAAAGATAGCTCCCCCTTGTGCCTTCAGTATTCGCCTGCTCGTAGACCTTCAGAGCCATGATGGTACTTGTCAACAGCAACGCGGTGTATATCAGTCGTATAGCATGTTTCCCAAGGATGTTCCATGTCTGCTTGTCGGGCTTAAGAGTCCTGGAGTTCGAAGCCGCTACAGTAGGCACGCAATGTCAGTAGGGCTGGAATGACCGCGACGGTAGGCGCTCACATTCGTATGCTGTATGGACCATCTGTTGGCCTGCTTTTCCGGTGGAGCTTAGAGGCGGCGCGTGAACAATATCCCCATGCTTGCAGATATAAAGAATCGTGGATGGCTGTCCATCTACCGAAGAAGAGCGAAAGAAGCGTGAGACCTTGGTTTGAGTGATGGGCAGGTCATGCCACAGCGGTGCAAGCATATCTTATCCCAAATAGTATGGAGCCTCGTCATTGGTATTCATCTTCAGCCAAAATGTCGGCTATAGATGCCAGCTTGGCGAAAATTGGCGAGCTAACCCTGTGTCGTCCTGCAACAGGACCACATCACTTGGTGATACATTCAATTGCTCTCTGCCATCATGTAATTGGAATTATAGCTGCGGCTCTGTCAGTCGTTACATGATGTCGTGTCAGCTGTCTCTTCTACCAGCTTGCCTAGCATCTCTTAGATGCCACAACATGAGCAAGCTTGTTTCTCTCGGGGAGTGCTGAGCAACTGCTTCTTCTCACAGGCAAAGTACTATGCCCCAACCGAACATCATCGCCCAGGCTGTTCTGTGCCACATGGTATCGGGCACGATGTCAGTGAGGCTTGAACACCAGCGCCTCTGGTCGTTCCCTGGGTATAGGCATCACAAGTCTCGTAGCAGTATCTTTCTGACTTGAGGTTCCCTGTCTTGTACTTTCGATCTTGCGAACTGGGTACTAGACCCGAGTGGCTCAGTCGAGGAGGAATCTGGAGCATCTGCAGAGGCAACGCATACTGACACTGAAGGCTTGCCTATTCGAGAATAATTAGCAAGACCTAGCATAAGGAGACCAGAACGCAATGATGATATTGTCTTCACGGCTCAATTGCTGTGTAGGCATGCATCGTATCTTTGAGATGACTGAATGGCTTCACGGACCTTAGGGCCCAGTGGTCGTTCGAATATGGGGTGAGCAAGCCAGTTGCAAGGCAAGCGAGGTAATTGGTTGAAGGTGTAGGAGAACACCATGCTACAGATACTCTCTCGGTCTATTTATGGTCAATAGGGCGGAAGGTATTCTCAGCGAAATGGATGTTGGGGCTCAAGATTCTTTGTCAAGCACAAGGCGCGTTAACGCGCTATGCTGCATACTACTGCCTTGTTGGTGATCTTTATTTACGGGCGATCATCGCCACGGAGCTGAACCTGCTCTCTACACCATCTGCACAGAGTCATGGACAGTCACCCTGTGCTGCGCCTTTTGGCTCAGGATGAAACTCCAACTCAAGGTTCACTTCGAAACACTGCTATTGTTGTTGCACAATGTCCGAGCCATTTGCCAGATCTCGCACAGGAGGACCTCTTCGACGATCTTCTGAGCCTGCTTCCGAACAGGGCCGGCTGCTTCAGCAAACTACTCGTCATACTCGGTGCTCAAGTGAGCGATAAGCATTCCTACTCTCGTCTGGTTACCCCGTTCATCCAGCAACTTGTAAGATCTGCTAAAGAGCTTCTGAGTCAAAGGGACTACCAGGGACTGCTATGTGCTGCTTTGCAGCTGTGTTCAGCTAATCACGAGCGATGGAAAGTCCTCAAAGAAGTAGCATCTTGTGGTACTACCCTGGAACTGCTGACTGCTTCCGTCGATGGGCACACTTTTCTGCTCAAATGGGTTCTAGGCTTCAACGAAGTTAGCCTGGATGCCATCACCTTGGACGACTGGACGCACAGGATGGTCACACTCGTTGAATCTTGTTCTGCCAGTCATAGGTTCTCCACGGCTTTGCTACGTCATCAGAAGATGGAAATACTAAAGCAGGCACTCCGGAGAGCTATTGAACATAGTGAAACGACTGTGCGGACCTCTTCCTCCGCTCAAGGCTCGAAGTCGCAACCCAGGGAGACCATCTTTGATCATGTTACCATGCAATTGTTTATGGATTTCGGTCTCGCAGTGCCTCAATCCCAACGAATGTGCGACAATCATCTGGAGTCGCTCTGTCACGAGGAAACTCTGTCGATACTTAGAGAGATCCTAAAATTATATCCGTGCCAAATATGCGAAGATTCTGTTCGAAACGGTTCAGCTTCGTCACAAATCCACAGAACGCTAGAGGAGGAGTACGTGGCTCCTGAAGTCCTTGAGGAGCCGTTGTTTGTGGCCAATGAGGGGATCGGTGAATGGCAAATTGCTCTCTCGTCACGAGCTTATCGAAATTTACAGTCCTACGACAGCGACCCTAAGATACGGAAAGCGCTTGGCGATACGCTGCGTGAGTTAGCAGGTGGCAATGCAAAGTCTAAGCTTCTCGAGTTCAAGCATGAACCTCCGAAAATTCCCTTACGCGTTACCAAATGGCGTTCTGATACACTCTTTCTATGGCAAGTTGACGTTACCCCCGGTCCCGGCCCATATATGGAGCAGCAGGCGATTAAAGTCTGGACTGTAGGGTCTAGAAAGAACTTTGAGTCCATGCTGGATGAGATCAAGAAGTATCAGAAGAGTCTTCCGGACTTACGTGTTGCTAGGTGTCTCGAAGAGAGTCCGCTACTACTGAGCAGACGGCGGCCTAAGATCTATGATCAATTGGGCGTTGCTCCGGACCTGCCAACCTGTGCTGACTTGGATATTCGATTCATCAATCAAGAATTTATCGACACGTTCAACAAGTCCTTCACCATTACGGAACATCTTATCCGGGCCATCGTTGAAGGAGACTTGTCGGCTGAATTTCCGTTTGATCTATCCCAAACCGAATTGCAGATCATTCAGCATACCCAAACCCCAACTCTTATCATGGGCCGTAGCGGTACAGGTAAGACTACATGTCTGATGTTCAAGATGATTGCGAAATACATTGCCTCCTGCAAGGTTTCACCCGAGGAACAAGCTAGACAGGTACGGCCCCATCTTCGCGTTACGAGAACGAGAAATATCGTTCGTACTCCTTGATTGTGGAGCTTATCCCTCAGTAGGCTCTAGTGACTCGCTCTGAAACACTCGCAGAGAAGCTTCAATCTTACTCCAGAAGCCTCGTTGCGACTCTCTCACAGAAAGCAATCGTACCGACATTACCATTCAAGCCCGAGCTGTCAGATCAACGCACTCTTCTCGAGCTCGAGCCCAGTGACTTTCCTCTCGTCTGCAATTACGACCAGTTCCTGGTGATGTTAGAGACCGCGGTCAATGCTTATGATCGAGGTGCACCTCGCGACGTATCCAAGAAACTCACACGAACCAATCTTGTCGATTTCAAGGCTTTTCGAAATATATACTGGCCTCACTTTCCGCTCGATCTCATCAAGGGACTATCTCCACACCTTGTGTTCAGCGACATCATGGGCATGATCAAGGGTTCTGTCCAGACTTGCAAAACTTTGATTTCCCTACAAGCGCAGGAGTATAAGGATCTCAGTGCCCGCGTGGCACCGAACGTCACATCGGCTAGCGATCGCGTAAAGGTTTTCCGCATTTTCGAATTGTACGAGAAGCTCAAGCACAAGGCTGGCGAGCACGATAGTATCGACCGGGTTGTTCATATACTTAAACAGATTCGTAGTGACATGAACCTCAGAGCCCTACTAGCAGACTGCGTACAGGAATTCTACATTGATGAGGTTCAAGACTTTCGATGTCTCGATATCGAGCTGTTTCTGACGCTCGGGAACGACTCTCGAGCGTTCAACTTCGGCGGCGATACCGCGCAAGGCATATCACAAGACTCGAGTTTCCGGTTTCAAGATGTGAAGGCACTGTTCTACGACCACTTCAGTCGACAAAGTGTTGCTATAGGGCAAGAAGCTCTGGCGCAGCCACAGCTCTTTACATTGAATCGCAACTATCGCTCGCACCAGGGAATATTATCCCTTGCGTCTTCGGTCATGAGCCTGTTGTGGCGAAATTTTCCAGACAATGTGGATAATCTAGGACCAGAAGTGGGCTCGCTGGCCGGGCCGGTTCCAGTCCTTTTCCTCGGCTGTGATACCTCTATCTTACTACACAACGATCCTGGAGACTCGAGTTCACCAGCGCATGAGCTCCTGTTCGGTGCCGAGCAGGTGATACTTACCCGGGATGATGTTGGAAAAGACAAGCTTATTCAAAAGATTGGAGAAACTGCACTAGTTCTCACAATACTCCAAGCTAAGGGTATGGAGTTCGATGACGTGATCCTGTGGGACTTCTTCTCGACCACACCCGATCCCGCCGGATGGAGAAGTTTACAGCATTCCTCGCATGGAGAGTCTTCCAGGTTTGACGTTGTCAAGCATGCTGCTATCTGCTCTGAACTAAAGCATCTCTACGTTGCAATCACGCGAGCGCGAGTAAGGTTTATAATGATCGAAGGCATCGAAGAGGCTGCACAGCCATTTGTTGAGCTCATGGTCAAGAAATCGACACTAGCGCTTCTTGAAGTCACGTCTCCTACATCAACCGATTTCATTGAGAAGATCAAGGTGTTGCAGCCACGTAGATCTGATAATCCGCAGCGATGGTTAGCGATTGGTGGAGACATGATGGCTCGAGGCCTCTTTGCCGAGGCGTGCCTATGTTTTCGGAGAGCAGAAGACCGTCCAAGAGAAGAGCACGCAAAGGCTCACTTGCAGGAAGTTCAGGGGATAGAGCTTATGGCTAGAGGTGAAGAACTCAACTCGCACATCAAACTCAAGGCAGCAGCCACGGCTTTCGAAGGACTGGGCTTGACTACAGATGCAACTAGAGTTCTGCTCCGGCTTGGACTTCCTGAAGAGGCTGCAGAGCTTTGGTATAAGAAGAGGGATTTCAAGCAGGCCGCAGGTCTTTTCGAGAAGGCTTCGAACTACAAGCGGGCTTCGGACTCTTGGCATCTTAACAACGAACAGAGCAAAGCGATGGCATGCTTGCACACTGGAGCCCTTTATGATCAGATCGTGGTGTACTTTGCCAACAATAAGGGACGCTTGAGTGGTCCGGAGGTCCTCCGATACCAACGATCAACCAAGCTTCTCATCAAGCAGGGAAAGATCTCAGAAGCTTATCGAGGGGCTGCGATCGGACTTCTTGGCAATCTCGCTCAGCAAGAAGCTTTCTACCTGGAGTACAATATGATCGAGGGTCTTCTGGAACTCTATCAGGCGCAACACGCTACAGCAAAGGTTCTCAAGACGCTAGTCAAGCTTGACCGCCTTGAAGAAGCTCTAGACTTGGCATCTTCACTACCATTCCAGGATAAAGCCGTCATCGACCAACCCGAGCTGTCACGACTCCAGGCTATTGTCTGGGTTGATCGCATCTACTTGAATTTGTCTCACGCTCCGGCAATCGTGGTAGAGGAAGGTCGTATCCACACTTGGCAGCATGCCTTCCATGTCCTACGGATTTGGGATCATTCGAGCGCTCAGGAAGAAATTATGAGCCTAGAAAGTGGCTCCTTGATAAAAGCTTTCCTCTGTCTATACACCACAGTGAACGTGGAAGGTACCACATCCGCTACGAATTATGATGAGCTGCCCTTAGATCTCTTGCGTGAGACCGTGAAAATCGTCAAGGGCCAACAGCCTGGACTCAATGGCGTTGTCGGGGAAGCTGTGCTCCTACTTTGCGGAGTCCACCGTCACCTTGACTCACAACAAAAATACAACGTGCGCGCATGGTCGCCGCTCCGGAAGATTCAACAAGTCTCGCGAGACGGGAACTCACTCAACAAGGCTGCGATGCAGTGGATGACCTCTCAAGTCAGTCGCGCAGTGATGCGAGTGCACGAGCTTGCCAGAAACATGTTTGGTACTAAGTGGCCCACAAGGTGCAGCCAGTACCTTGTTGTAGGCAGATGCACTGATCGCAACAAGAATCGTGGATGTACCAGTCTTCATGAACATGTAACGCCTTCGGCCTACATGAAATACCTTGAGGATCTGTTACTGATGAATGGATTACTCTGCGAGATGACCGTGCTTTATCACCAACGCGTTATGTCAGAAGATGACTCGAAGAACTTCCTTGGAGCTCGAAGGTTCTGGCTGGAGAGGCTGTCAATAGCTCTAACCTATGTCTCAGGATTCGAACAGGACAGCATGGTGCTGAACGAAATCACGAAGAGCATTCGCACTGAGGAGTCTTTGAGAGTAGTCGCATCTTGTCTTGAAGACCATCTACTTTACAAAGCCCGCAATGAGTGGAAGTCGCAGGGGACCGTAGGCTACGTGCTTGAGCAGCTTGATCTCGCAGCCCACCTTGGAGAAAGGGTCAAAACCACGCTTATCAGACGAACCCGGGAACAACTCCGTCACCACAATCCATTGACACAAGCAGCTATAATCTTGCTCGAGCAGCTGCAAACGCACATAATCGGCGGCCCGTCCGCCGCTTACAGTTTGGCGCTTAAAGCCTACCTGAATGGTCCTCAAGGCATCATGAAACTGAATTGGGACAGCAACCGAGCGTTCCATTGCCATACGTCCGTATTTGAAGGCATTGCATTCTATCTTCTGTTGCAGATATCACCGAGCTCAGTCGTGATTCCCCGCTCTTGGGTGGATCTCCACCTCCCCAGCATCCTTAGACGGAACAAGCCTAATAGTCCCTTGGACCCAAATCCAAAGATGATGTCTCGAGATGCGGTGATTGTCCTTTTGAGGCACTTTGATGATCTCCTCGAATGGGCTAACGAGCGATTGCAAGCTGGCCACCAGTTCGCTGCATGCGGCCGCTCGTACCCTAGTGGGGTATTGCATCAGCGTAACTGTGAGCTTCTGGCCGTTGTCCTGTGCAACCTTTACAGTCTCTGCCAACCAACCTCCGGTAGCAACTGGCAAGATATGCTCAGAGCTCTAGAGGTCCGGTTAGTTAGGCTCAAATGCCTCGACCATACCGTTGGCAACGTGAACGGACTGCGTAACAAACTCTTGGCGTCGCATTCCTGCTACCGCGGCAAGAACCCATTGCTCATCCTCAACGTTGCGGATGTCCATCCCCATCCTTTCACGGCATTCCAGCGATCGAACAACCTAACCAGCGAAAGCCTGACCTCGCTGCGAACTCATCTCGCTCCTGCTCAGCCATCCAAGGTCACTCCAACCTTGGACGCAGATCAGCCGGCTCAAGAAGAAACAGCAGCCAGATGTATTCAGAAGCACTGGCGGAAAGTCTCGCCCCGTCTCAAGGCTAGAAAGGCATTCGCGAACTCCGAACGCGGTCGTATTATCGTCGACTTTCATATTCTAGCCAGAGGCTCGGGGCTCAAGATCCGCTCGAGTCTCGTCCGTCTTGGCCTCGTGTGTCTTAGCAATCTCGGCCCTCTGGGCTCAGCCATATCGGCATTGAACAAGCGTGCTCTGGATACTGTTGAGAAAGCGGGCTTTGAGGACACCGAAGTGTTGGACATGGTACTAGGAGGTGTAAGCGACTTAAGAGAGGGGTTGACGAGGCATAACACGCGGTTGAGCGATGAGGTGCTGGGTTCTTTGGTTCGGGCGAAGGATGAGAATGGCCTCGAGGAGATGCTGCAGAGACAGCTTAAGCTACTAGCGGAGGACGAGAAGGTGGTGGCTGAGCTGGAGCATATTCTCGATGGGGTGACGAAGGGTGGTGTGTAAGCTAATGGCTGAGCAGGGAGTGAGGAAGCGAATGGTCTGGTTGAAGGCGAGGGATAAGTCTCTCGAATGCGCACTGTCATGTAATCTACGGCCTATCTGTACTCTGGCCGCACAATCAACAGCCAAAGACTGTCTGTCCGCTGATCAAGTGTAGAATAGCAGCATGACGCCCTTTCCCTGCTTCCTTTCCAAGCGAAAGCAAAATATATTCTCATTCTCAATTCTTCCAGGACTAACCCTTGCACCAACTGATCCTAATGACTCCATCCAGTCACATGACGCACGTCTCAGCATTCCCTCGAATCGGATACATCCCAAACAATGACGCCTCCTCCGCATTTTGCTGTTGGACTTTGTGATCAACCAATGCAACTGCTTTGACAATTTGCTTTCTTGACCAGATGTCTTCCATGGCCGTTCAGCACGTCATGAAGCCATCGACACGGTTTCTCAAGGAGTGCGGGTCCCTGCTACTGCTTGTGATAGTGTCTGAAGTCCATCCCTTCTTTCCCTACCTTGCAATACTTTCCGTCTGGAGTTGTCAGTGACATGGTAGACTCCGGAACGTTTCACCTGTTCAGCAGCGACTTCCAATGGGTAGGTAGTATGTTCATTGAAGTTACAGATACGATTTGCGATGGAATTAAGAGATCGCAAGTCCTACTGCCAATCGATGCGATGCATTATCTTCTAATCTATGTACTACAGTAATTTGATTGGATGACTGAGCCTTCAGCTTCGGCGGCTAAAATAGGCGAGGTTGCTGATCCAAATTTAGCGCTTTCACAACGGTTGTCGCCCCTTGGTCTTATTTTTAGATCCTCGACCCCAACTTCTGGCAAGATAATTTTGGTCAACTTTCGCATTTCGCTATTTAGATATATAAAATTAATTAAGTATTACTCTAGACACTATGCGCTTTCTAACACTACTTTACTTATAAGTTTTGATTACGAATTGCTAGAGCTATAGAAATTGCAAAGTTCGTTGGCATGTATTACTTAATACTTTAAGAAGTTCAAGTCAATTTTTGATTTTAAGATACGCTTCGAAACATAAAAACTTTGCAATTAGATAACTTTCTCAATATTGATTTAGACTCTATCAAAGATATGCTGTTAAAAGCGCAAAGTTCACTCTATCAAACGTGAGATTTTGATAGTAATAAATCAAGAAATGCGAAAGTTGATCAAAAGCATCTTGCCAGAAGTTGGGATCGAGGATCTAAAAATAAGGCCAAGGGGCGACAACCGTTGTGAAAGCGCTAAATATAGCTCCAAGCCTTGCAACTTTGCGAGGACGCTGAAGTTGCCCTCTGCAATAATCATGAACATCTTCCAGAGAACGGATCTCATCTTGGTTCACTGAGTAAATATGTGGAAGGAATTGCTCATTTGATTCGATGCTCAACTCCTATACATGACCTCGATAGTCGCCTGTGGCAGGCTGAGCCTTCAGCCTTGTCTCTTCCTCGAGTCTTCCATGCGATTTTACGGATGAGCGATGGCAGAGATATGATGAGAAGCTTTTCTCTACTGGCAACCGGGTGAGCCATTCTGTAATACCGACTGTAACCGAGGAACTGCAAAGACCAACCCAGTTTCCGCTTGACTGGATACTTTGTAAGACTACAGGCTTTATCTCATAGCTCGAGATATGGCAGAAGTCGTCGTCGGAGTAGTAGCCAGTGGCATCAGCATTAGAACGCTAGCCGCTCAAATCACCATCATCATTATCAAGCTGAAATCATACTGGGACCAAATTCAAGATGCTCCGGAGGACATGCGTGACCTGATCGAAGAGCTAGAGGACCTGAATCAGCTCTTGATTGACATCGAGGAAGACCAGCGTCAGAATCCTATGTCGAACCTCATTCTAGACCCCAGCTCTTCGTCCCGATGTTTGCAACATTGCAAGCAAGGAGCTGCCCGATTGAAAGAGCTGACTGATAGCCTGAGCGAAGATATGAAGGGGTCTAGCAAATCAAAACGCAAATGGGCTTCTGTAAAGCTAGTGCTGAAGAAGGATAAGATCGATAGGTATAGAATCAAGCTTCAAAGGGTCATCAGCCTGCTGAATTTGTCGCATCAAATCTACACAAGGTCAGTACCATATTCCTATATATGCTCTCATCCCACTTAGCGTCATCTCCTTCAAGTCAATCTACGATATAAGATAGAATAAGCACGTGAGAGAGAGAGAAAGCTTGAACAGGTGGCATAGGCCTGTCAAAGAAAGCTCCCCACGTCTATACACTGAATCTGGTGGAATTTTTCTTCCCAACATCACTCAACAGTACGTTGAGCTTGTCGGAGTTGTAAAGACGGAGGCGGTAAGATTATGTTACTAGCATCTCAGAAAGAATGTCCGTGGCGTTCAGTTCCCTGTCTGCTGTTTGTCTCTCCTGTCCGATTTCCCCCTCTTCGGTGGCAACTTTAGAGGTCTCTCATACTCACACCAAAGAACCTAGAACATTGATACGGCTTCAACCTGATATAATCATGGCCAAACTATCACAACTGTCAACTACACTACCAGCTGTCTCGAATGAGCCTTCTCAAGAATCTTCGCTCGCGCATGCTAAAGAAAGCGTGCCAGATGGACAATCCTGGACTAGTTCCGGCCTTTTTGGCACCTTTCACTACTCAAAAAGACGCTATTCCATGATAAAAGGAAGGTACTCAGACGAGCCGAGTAGGAGAGAAGAGCGAGACGAGATCATCGCCCGCTATTGTGCTCCAGCCTGGTTGGCTAATCGAGCATGGAGCATACAAGCACTCCACGCTTCATCAGGCTGGACCTTTAGCCCTCGAAGCTACAGTATTATTCCTTCAAACTCTATCATCTTCCAATATCTTAGAAACGGCAACGTTGGTGGGATTAGGAGCTTTTCCAACGACGTGAAGCTTCTCCATTCGATTGCGATGAGTTTGGTTACTCAATTCTGGACGTATGTACCACTACTACTATACGCTATGAAGCAGGCGTCTGTAAGACTGACCGCGGTATAGACTGCTGCATTGTACTTGAATCTTCCTGCATGTAAGCTATTGATCGAGCAAGGTGCAGATGTAGACTATGTCGGGCCAGAATTGTAGGGAACCGAGCTCCTCTGACGATGGCTTGCCGACCTCTGACACTAACTGCAGCTTTGATTCACCGGTAGAATCGGTATTTAGAGGGGCCGTGTTATTTGACACGGGGTCTGTTCAGAAGACTGATGAGCTAGATTTACAGCGACTGCTATTGCAAAACTCCAACAACCCACCCACCTACGCTCAAATCATACGGTGGCTCAAGCGAAGGATTCTCCTTGCTCCAGCAAAGCACGGACCCGCTCTATTATCAACGACCCTTGGCAGAGCGTCTGGACGTAGCATTCCGGGCGGTCAGGGTTGGACTCCGATCGAGACCTGCACTTCTGCAAATTGCATTGGGTGAAAGCGCAACTTTGGCCCAGGCCAATTCCTTGGTAGACACTTCTGGAAATACAATATTACATGTTATTGCCGTCACGCTAGCTAAAAGAACGAGGATTTCCATGTACCATCCTGAGACTCATACAGTTCCTGAAAGGGAAGCCCAAGAACACGAGAGAGTGGACGGTAAAGACTTCACAGAGACCTTAGAGAATGAGATGCTGACCTCGTGGCAGATTGGAGGGTCTACCTAAGGCAACTATTTGCGCTGAAACCAAGCCTGCATTGCATATCATATACAGGGCAAACGCCGTTCTCGATGCTTATTTTGGGCAGCCTCGTCCTCGGAGATTTTAGCAGAGAAAATCTTCGAGTAACCTTACTTTTCTGGCTCGAGGATCTCCACGATAGTGGTATCGATCTGGAGGAGTATGGCCGAAAAGAGCTCGAGCTTTATGAAACGGGTCTTACCGACCGGCCATTCGAATATGAGAGATATGAAGGAGACGAGAATTTCCGGACTTGGTGTATCACACACTCTGCCTACGGACCGTTACCAAGCGATTGGGACGTGGTGCTCGAGGAGCAAAAGCCGGTCCCTGAAAACCCTGGAAGCGTTCCCAGCGGTTGGATAGACGATGACGACGACGACGAAGGCGAGGACGTAGACGGATGCAAAGGACCGGATACTGAGGCACCTTAGGATCTGGGATTGGGAGAGAAAATGGCCGTGGGTACAAAATCCTCACATATTATTCCATCGTACCCATTCTCCAATTCCTTCTTGTCCCGTTACCCAGTCAAGGAACAGGCTCTTCATATATTGGGAAGCGTTATCAGACCACTCAACGTACATCAGCATTCTGCAAATCTCTCTCTCGAGGCCAAGCATCTGGTAGTCATATAGAACCGTTCATAATTAATCCCAAATTAGAACAAGTACTCGGAGTTCATCAAACACCAACAACACCGTGCCCCCTCACCCAAGATCTAGAACGAGCGGAACTCCTAAAAACATCAATCCCTCGCGCAACTTATCCAGCACCGTAGCTACGACCAATTCCTTACTCACCATCCCATCCACACCGCCCCTCAACCAACCTCTCCGTTTTCAGTACACGATGCTGACAAGCCCCCTTGTTGACGTACAACACTCTACAGTGATCAATACTCCCCTCCTCCTTCCTCATTTGCTACTCACGCCCAGTCCACCGACTCCCCAGCCATCCCCAGCACCAACCTCGCCATCCCACATAGCCTCATATACCGCCTTCATGACTATAAGAACCTCAGCCACACCGAATATCCCATGACATTCTACTCTATGCGCAGTTCTCTAGCACAGTCATCACACCTCGCGAAGCAGCATCGACTCCTTCGTCTTGGTGCAGTCAGCTGGATTAGTAATCTGACTACACTCGCCGCCATTGTCGCCATTATTGCCAGTAGAGCTAATCGTCAAGCATGAAGATCTCGAAAAGCTAGATTCTCGAGGATTCGCTCTGTGATTCCTTCCCCTGACACGCAAAGCCCCTCCATCTTTGCGACTGTACCTGACTGAAGAGTCTTCGAGAGTGGTAGACTTGATGTAGAACCACTTCCCGTCACGCACCCCTTCCAGTTCTTCTATAAACCGAGCACCCTCCATCCGCCCGCTCCTGTCCCCTAAAGTATATCCCGCGCCCAGCCAGTGAGCGAAGCCAGCAACAAAATTTCACCCCCCCTAATTTGTTTCCCCCTGTGTGCGAACCCGAAAACCATACAATCCAAAACCCCAATAATCTCATGCAGATCAGCTTGATCACCCTCAACGCACGTCGAAAGCATCTCCCCATCGCCACCCCACCATCCCCAATACCAATTCCGATGACGCTATCGCCATCCCCAACGATCTACACAAAGCCAATTAATGGTAACCTAAAGATAAGAGATGCGTCATCCTGTACGCCAGTACGAAGACGTGTACTCGTTTGGGAAAGAAAGCAAACACGCAGAAATCATGCACCAATGAAACCCATACGCAAACCGTCAAAGACTCAATCAAGATAACTAAGAGCGAAGTCCTGAACTCATGTCTGATACGAGGAACCCGCACCGTGCCGGCGCAGGGGGCAGCTCTGAAAGGTGGAAGTGGGATGTTTATGAGGGTGGATAGGATTGTTATGGGTGTTGGATTGCTGGGTTTTATATGAGGGTCTGGGGATGAGAGATGGTGGGTTTGTTATGGGGATGGCGGCGAGATGTGGACGGAGATGGGTGGGCGGAGTGTGGGTTTGTGAAGAGGTGCTGTTGTTCGTAGATTTCCGATACGCTCGGGGTATATAGTACAATAATTCGAGGATTGAATCTGCCTATGGTATCAGCCATGTCCAGTCGCCTGTCACGTCAAAAGGTTGAAGTTTCATCTCATAGATGGAATTTATATTGATATATACCCAACCGCAGGCTGACTGTTTGGAAAGCGCTGAGAATTCGATGGATGGTATCATGTCCAACAAGCTAGTCATTGCATTTGTGAGACCTCTTGGGTCAGAGCTAGATGTTCTTCCAACATTGTGACCACCTCCTGGTGCCCCTCCTGTTTTGCTAGTGACAGCGGAGTTCTCCCATCCCTGTCCATCGTCTCAGCCCGGGCTCCATGCTCTAAGAGCAGCTCGACTATCGCTTGCTTATTATATAGCGACGCCCAGTGTAACGGAGTCCTGCCCGCGATGGACTCCGAATTCACCTGCGCGCCATGCTTTAGTAGGAATCTGACTATCGCTTCGTGCCCGCGAATAGTGGCCGAGGATAGCGGTGTCAGACCGACTTTATCTTTCGAGTCTACTTGCACATCTTTCCTATCAAGCAGCAACTTGACTACCGCTTCTCGACCCGCCCCAGCGGCCGAATCTAAGGGTGTTGCGCCCGTCCAGGACTTTGAGTCTGCCTGCACGTCTTCTCGCTCAAGTAGCAGTCTGACTACCGCTTGATGTCCGTTGCAAGCGGCCCATGACAGCGGTGTCCCGCTCACACGATCTTTCGAATTAACCTGCACGTCTTTCTCCTCCAGCAGCCGTTTGACCACGGCAACACAGCCAAAATATGATGCTATTGTCAGATTTGTGGCGCCCAAAGGATACATAGATGGGCGGTTTTGTTTAAGCACGCTGTACCAGACCACGAAAGATCGAGAATGCATATCACAAGTTTCGAACGCTGCGATGTCTGTAAGGGCAGCATCTGGTAAGCTTTGAGCTTGAGTGAAATGTTGGGCCCAATGCTGGGCCGCGTAAGACAAGAATGAATAAGTCTTCAGATAGCGGGACATCTCTTCGTCTTCCAAGTATGTTCCACGTGACTCTGCTTGGCTCTCGTTGAAATTGCACAACTGAAGATACCAGATGCAGATCTGAGCCAGCAAAAGATTCGATTGTGCAGGATAGACTGAATTCTTCCAGATCGTAAGCGAAGAATCTCGGAGCGAAGGAGACGGTATAGTCTGCGTTTCGTGAAGTAAGAATTCCCTAGCCGTCTGATGGATCAGGTAGACCTTTGAATCCACCACACTCAGAAACAGCCCACATGTGTTCTTTATTACACTGACGGAGTCCTCTGTAGGCCACATCTCAAGATCTTCATGCCGTTCATGGTGTGCCTCCATGACCATGGCCACATTCACCTCACGTGAAGTCATTGGTCGGATGGAAGCGAGAACTATTTGCAGGAGCTTTCTGGCCCTTTCTTTATCCGGGCTTCTGTCAAGAATGGCCGTGTACGCTTCGTCAACAGATTTAGGTATAGCTTTCGTAATCCCGGCAATGTCTCCGTTGGTAAGCAGCAGCCTTTTGGCGATATCTTCAAACGTGAGATGTAGCCATAGATATGTTCGATGAGGTATACTGGTGAGGTTCTGCTCAAGTTTGGCTCTTTTAATTTCACTGAGCTTCATTCTTTTACCAAGCTCTTCAACTTTGTGGTGGATGACAAGATCTATCTCGCCACTAATCTGCCCTGACTCTTCCTCGCCACGTAGCCTGACTTCCGAAACAGTACTGGCCAAATCTTCGAAGTCACGCACGACATCAATCTCCGGACGAGAAGTCACAAAGAATTTTAGGGTAGGCCTTTCATTACCGACCGAGTCACGAGAGCGATAGAATTCGACTAGCTTCCCAATCAGAGCCTTCCTCGACTGTTCTTGGCACTCATCAAGCGCGTCGAGAACACAGATGATTTCGCCATTCAGGGGATCGGTAGCCGCTCTCATGAAAGCGTTCCAAAGGGCATCGAAGTCTGTCAGAAATTTCTCGTTCTTATATCTGAAGTCTGATATTGCATGTTTGTAGAGGAGAGGTTGCTGTATAATAAGCTGGTGAAGGATAGCACACATGGCCTTAGCCCCATCCGTCCGGTCAGAGTCTCCATCTTTGAAGAAAAAGTAACACACTGTTGGCAACTTGGGGTTCACTGTCAAGACCTCTGCTCCTCTGTCTACTAGATGTTTTGCTATGACTGACTTCCCGCAGCCAGGGTCTGCAGATAGCCAGAGTAAACTGGAGCTCCGCTTCTTACGCCAGGCAAGAAAATTTGCATGCCCGAGGAACCACTGGCAAGTTCCCGAGATACGTTCGGGGTTAACATTCTTGCCTGCCTGGTAATTAGAATATAGCATCTTAATGTGGCTTTGCTCTTCTTCTTCGCGATGCTTTTGGAAAAGTAGATCCCATCGCTCTTGCTCTTGCTTTCGCCCTACCTCTACCAGATTATCGGCGATGACTTTGGCCAGAGCTCCGCACCTGGCATCTTGTTCCTGGATATCCTTTACCCGACTTGACCAATCGCCTGAGTTGAAAACCGCGTTGGCCCACCGATTTGGAGACTTCTTATGCAAATGAACCAGCAGTGTCGCTTGGTAGTCCCAAATCATAGTGTAGAGACGTACAATGGAATCCCTCAAATGTGACGCAATATCATCATATTGGAGGTAGGTCTTCTCTTGCCACTCATAAATTGCCATAAGATGTAGAACATCAGCCAGACCCTTGGTGGCTGCTTCAGACTCTTGACTTGGATTCAAAAGGAGCTTCGCCGAAGGTCAGCTCAGACCAGAAGAGCTTCTATATAAGGACTCACAGGAAGCAGCAAGCTGACCCCAGACCATGCCAGTGCAGCATGCGGTTCCACCGATGCCGCCGACGCTATGAAACTTTTGCTTGCAATGATGATCTCGATAGCCTTCTTTGAGTACTGATGGATAGCGAGAGTGACGCCGCTGCGCTTGTCTTTCGAGTCTACTGCTTTTCTGATCTCTTCAAGAGCTTTCTGCGTAACGCCGTCAACATCAGCGGACACAAGGTTTCCAGCCTCGTTGTCAGTGTTGCTGATCCCGAGACACTCATTAAAATCCCGGATCAGATTGAGATTGTCTTTTCGCAAACAGCCATAGGCCAACGCCCAAAGTGAAGGCTCTGCGATGGCCGAGCCTGACAATACGCTTGTCGATTTCAAAGGTGGAGAGATACAGCGTGGTGGTGTAGTTGGACACTATGAAACATTGTCAGATCTTAGTATCTGTTAATTACAGCAGAAGCTTGGGTCGAGATCGTGCTACTACATTGTGTGCACTGGCGCGATCAGGTAGCCCCAGATGGTCACCAATTCCACTGATTTCTTCACTGCTCAGTGGCGTCTTTTCGTGGGTGTCCGAACTGAGAAAGTGATATCTTTCATCGGGTTGCCTCTTCGGTAAAGTGTTCTAACATATCGACCACCCGAAGTCCTTTCGCTACTCTGATATGGACCAGGACTCGATGTACCACTACCTGCCTAGGTATTGCGGAATATACCACCCCGGTCCGTATAACCAAGATATGCTGGTTGATATTCGTACCGCATCGGTGCTAGGCAAGAATTTGAAGGTACAGTACTCACCGTTAAGGTGCAATCTAACACATTGTCAGGAGCAATCTGTTCATTCTGATTGCCTCGATCTTTGGACGGCCAGCGAGTCCGAGATCTTCGCCACAACCCTTTCTTGAACATGCTGCAATGCTCAATCGAGCAATATGGGCGTAGACTTGCTGGAAACTTCGAGCGACCAACTGTGGGTGGGTTCTACAGAGGAAGCACAGCGGGAGTGATAGAAAGTACTTCATTCATGAGAACTGCTCTGGAGCCTCGTGGGTCATGTTTAAACCTAGTGCTGACATGCAAGGACCGTTTCACCTCCAGGAGGGCTGTACTCCATAATTCGACAGCTGGTACTGGCCGATCCTGAAGTCGTTTCTCATGTCCACATCTAGAGTGTAGCCCCGGGATGTCGTAGAGATTAGGAAAGGAGAATATGCAGCTCAATTGTTCGGTTTCTCATTTAGGAGTTGTTGTTAGCATGTGCAATTTAACTCAAGACTCAAGAGGTACGAGATTGATCCAGTTGGAGACCTAGGTTGACAATGAGCGCCACCGGCGCTTAACTGCGTTATTAGCGCTTTCACAACGGTTGTCGCCCCTTGGCCTTATTTTTAGATCCCCGACCCCAACTTCTGGCAACATAATTTTGGTCAACTTTCGCATTTCGCTATTAAAATATATAAAATTAATCAATTATTACTCTAGACACTATGCGCTTTCTAAAATTGCTTTAATTATAAGTTTTGATTACAAATTGCTAGAGCTATAGAAACTACAAAGTTTGTTAACATATACTAGTACTTTAAGAAGTTCAAGTCGATCTTTGATTTTAAGATACACTTCGAAACACAAAAACTTTGCAATCAAATAACTTTCTTAATGTTAATTTAGACTCTATTAAAGATATGCTGTTGAAAGCGCAAAGTTCACTCTATCGAACGTAAGATTTTGATAGTGATAAATCAAGAAATGCGAAAGTTGATCAAAAGCATCTTGCCAGAAGATGGGGTCGGGGATCTAAAAATAAGGTCAAGGGGCGACAACCGTTGTGAAAGCGCTAATAAGTCCGCTTTTATCCACATTTAGCGCCTGAGCGCCCCATACCCCGGTACTTAAATGGAAGTCACAATGCACACAGTCTTTTCTTCGAGGATTCAAGTCCCATCACTGCGTACATTCTTGACGTCTTCCTGTCTTCGTGGAGGCTGGTGAGCTCATTGATGGGCTTATACACGCTGGATCACAGCGCCGGTTTTGCATAGTCTGTAGCAATATCTGGATTCCAGCGTGGCGGTGAGATACGGGAGTTCGATGTGCTGTTGCAGTGCACGTTTCGAGGGCTGATTGATATTAAAGCTCGTGGGGGATAATTTGTGGCTAGGGAGGATGAGTGCTAGACACATAGTCCTTCAATGAACTGTTTGATGATATCTGACAAGAGCAGGGTTAAGGATGCAACAAGTTGTTATGACGCTAAAAGCCTGGTATGATACACTATCAAGCACTCCAGCAACTCCTTGCTCTCACAAAGCAGATATCCATCCCACACATCCCTCATCCCTAAAGATCTCTCAATCGCCCATAATCTCATCCTCCTCGTTTCCCGCGCCCCTCTCTCCCGCGCCCACACCCTCATCACCACTACTCCCATCCTCAATCCTATCGTCCTCCAACTCCCTTACCCTTAGATCCTCCTCCCCCCCTTCCTCAACCTCCCTTCCCTCCTCTTCATCCTCAATACTCTCCACCTCCTCCTCCCTCATAGCCTGCTTCTTCTTCCCCACCGCCTTCTTAGGCGCTGGTTTCCTATTCTGCTTCGGCGCCTCCAGATACGCAACGACCTCCTTGTAGTTCGGTCCTAGCTTAGCTTTATTCCGCAACAAGCACTCTTTGAGCTGCCCCTTATTCTTGCCCTCGGAGTCTACAACTCCGGCGACGATAGCGAGGACCATCTTGCCGGCGAGTTCGCAAAGGGACTTCTCAGCTAAAAGGAGGGTGGTTTGTTTGTGCTGCGTCTCTTCCTCGTCGTCTTCGTTGTCGGAAGGGAGGTCTTCGGGATCAGAGTCCACGTCCGGGGCACCGTCGGGTGCGGGCTCGAGCGCGCGGTGGGATTTCTTGGCGAAATGTTTTTCGGTCGAGGTGAAGAGGGTGGCGAGAAGAGAATGGACGGAGGCAGGCACGTGTGGGATCTTGAGGTTGGTTTGAGTCGCGTTATCGTTCGGTCGATTTGCCTTGAGATGGCGGAAGGTGGCGAAGAGGGTGTGCAGGTCGAGGTATGCGCTTGTTGCTGATAGACGGACGGGCTCTGCGAGGGAGCGCGATTCCATGATGGTGAGTAAAGTCTGAGCGGCGGAGTCGAAGGCAGGAAGGGCAGTGACTTGTTCGCCTTCTTCGATCTTGGTGCGAAGGGAATGCACGAGCCACATGTAATACAGTATTACAGCTTCAGCACCGTTTTCGATCAGGTTGTTAACATCTGCGATGGACTCGACATCCAGGTCACTTTGATCTATGAGGATTGGCATTATAAAAAGTAGGGTTGTAAGCAGAGTGTCTGACTTCGCCGACTTTCTGGTCCCTGGCCGCTGCGACTCGAATTGATTGACGCAGTCAGAGATGCGAGCAAGATTTTTGATCCGGAGCATGGTATGGAAAAGCTCGGTGAGATTGTTGAATAGGCTGTCTGGGCTGCTCGCAATCGTGAATAAGGCCTTTGTTGTCTCATCCCACAACTCCTGCACTTTAGCTTCTGTGACCTCCTCCAGATCTTCGAAGCTACGGGCATGTAGAAGGGTCGTAGTTGCCTCCGTCAGAACACCCGAGTCTGCATGACTTAAGAATTGCTTGTTGATGTCGTCTAGCAATGAAGCGTAGGCCGTTGAGTCCTGTCGTAGCTCCTGGAATATCTCGAGGTTCAGAACTTGACCCAACCGCAGCACAGCAGTGGCGGTTGCTGGGTTGGCCCCAAACTTCTTCAGTAACCGAGGGATGACCTGTGCGAGATGTAGAGCCGTAGCTGCTTGTATCTCACGTGACTCTGCTTTTCGTGCTTTCGTCGTCTTCCCCTTGTTATCGGTCTCACCCCTGACGGCCTCGAGCAAGCTTGACCGTACTGCTTCATGAAGGATTGCTAAAAGTAATACACTCTCCTTCTCGCTCAATTGGCAACGCGCCTTGAAAGCTGTCTCAGGATCGGTAGAGTTCGCATCCACGTGTGATAGGTCGTACAGCAGGTATCCTGCGAGGACTTCCCAATGACCCAATTCGTCAATGCCATCAACTACCGTCTGAGCGGCTAAAGCTAGCCTTGAGTCTTCGCCCTTTGCGGTCAGTTGCCGTGCAGCAGCAGGAGCTTGTGTCTCCTCGGCGTCATAACCCTCTAGTGACTCTGCTAGACACTTGAACTTGAGCCATGACTTTCGGGGCAAGTCGTAGTCGTCCTCGACCTCGTCACCCAGCGCTTCATCAATGGTCTCATTCTCGCCAAGGTCTTCGATGACGGACTCAAACAAGTCTTTGACGTTGTCAGCGAAGAAGCCAGCAACGGCTTTACGCACGCGCGGTTCGTTGTCAAACACGAGTCGACCAACATTGTCGATGTCATCAGGCTCAAGTAATCCGGTTTCTCGGATCATACCGAGAAGCTCTACAGTGGCAGCGCGTATATTTGGCTCCGAATCTCGTATGGCCATCTCAACCATCCGGGGCCGAAACCTTTCTGTGAATGCGCGCAATCGACCGACATCTTCCTTGTTTCTGTATAGTCTTGACAGCTGCTTGATGGCCTCTGCACGGGTCGGAGCACCGGTATCGGAGAGCACCCAGCCCAGGTATCGGATGTATTGACCCGAAAAGAAGACCTCTGGACAAGCAGTGATCCAGGTGCCGAAGGCGCTAACGCAATCAACGCGAATTCTAGGGTCTACATCTCGGTATCGGTGGGCGTAGACAGCATCAAAGATAGCTTGAGCAGCTTGCTGCGCCAGATCGCGCTTGGTCTCACCTTCCCTGATCTTGACCTCCAGTCCTTTGACGCGCTCCTTGTTGACGCTTTTCTTTTTCTGCTCGTTCTCTTTCTGCTTGGCTATCTTTGCAGTATTGTCGGCGATCTCAGCTATCAAGCCACATATCGTACTGCCAATGGTCAACGATATGACTGTAGCGGTGTGTCGAAAAGGTCGGAGGGATGAGTCGGTCATTGTAGTGACCCACACTTCAATGTTTTGAAGGAGGGCCTCGTCGCTATAAAGAAGGCCTGCGGCATGCGCAGTACGTATCAATGACTGGAAGAAGCCGGTCATCGTAGATCTGAACGTAACACTGCCTTTACTCCTGGATACCAATGGGTAGTCTGTAACGTTTTGTGCATGAAACTCGTTCTGCAAATCTTCGATTCTGCTGGGCGCGTTGTCCGGATCTTCAATATCATGGACATCGACTTGCAGTTGGCATCCACAACATCGGAGAACAAAGTTGATCAGATCGCACACAGCTTGGGCACGGTGGTCTTCGTAGCGCGTAATCCAATTGGCCGCGACTGCGTCCAGTGTATGAACATCCGAGAAGACCTCCGCTACAGGACGCGTCAGCAGTGACTTCCTACCAGTATTGATCCACGTCTCTTACCGTAAAGCCCACCGTCCTCATCTAGCACGGCTGCACTCGGTCGTGCACGGGTTTTCTTCGGCTTCGCGGGCTTCTTGAATCCATTCGTAGCTGGTCGCACTGGCAACTTGGTAGTCATCGCAGCCGCTGTTCTGGGTTTTTTGATGGCCGGTCGGTCTGAAGTTTTCCTTGCTTTAACCACCTTCTTCCGCCTTTCTTTCAGCTCCTCTTCGTCTGGCCCGCTATCGCTGCCTTCGGGGTCGCTCTCGTCTTCCGAATCATCATCTTGTCCATCCACGTCGCCACCACGCGACGCAACGCGCTTCCGCTTCTCACCGCCAGAACTGCTGTAAAGTATATTGGGATCTTTCTGGTAGAGGACCGGCTGCTGCTTTGTGCGCCCGGATCGTCTCCGATTTGTCGCGTCGTTGTTCGTTGGGCTTGAAGAAGCCGCCGGAGGGTCGGAGAGCTCCATGCTTGATAGCCTGGCTGGCATCTAGAGTGAAAGAAGAGTCGAGCGTCCTTCAGGACAGTTTAAAGGAATTTGGACAGTCTTCTGTTGCGCGGTCGCACAGTAGATATCAAATGTTTGGTTGACGCGAATCAGTGCTAGTTCCACTAGCGTGCCAGGCCAAGTGATCCGGATCTTGGCGGGGTCAGAAGTGCCCTGGTCTCGACAGAAACGCCAAACCGTCAAAAGTCCTGACCATTATGACCATGGCAGAGCTTTTCGTCCAAATCATGAATCGTCTTGGTCTACATGGATTTTCTCCTGAGACTATCGACATTGAGGTGCCACGGTTCGTAAAAGGGTCAGATGCTCTCGTTTGAATTACTCCTTTCAGCAAAGAACGGCTTCCTAGATGTCTCAAGTCGAAAGCGTACTTTCAGGTAAACATTTCTCGTTGCTGCCTTTGCAGCTTCTTAGCGCTGCAACAATGAAGCATCGCCACTACCCTAATTGAATCTGGAGTTTAGAAGCGTATCATGTTCCAATAAAGCATTTTCTGCAGTAAGAGTACGGTACACATTTGCCTGCCAATGTAAATGATATAAACGCCCTCATAAGCTGCAAAGCAACCTCCGTTTTTTTGAAACATCCCGGACCTTAGAATTGTCCAAATGGCCTTGTAGGCATCGCCAAAAGCTGTGATATTGCCATGGACGTCCAATAGATTGGTCGCTGGTTTTGCGGAACTCTGGGGAACCGCAAACCAAGCATACCTCTCCACATAGTCTAGACCCTCAAGCATCTGGCACGCCGCAGCGAGATACTGTAGCTTTGTTGCAGCTTGTGGTCTTACCACGGAGGCCGGACGTTGTAGTCGAGCATTGCGAACTTTGTCACCAAGATCGGAAGCTTGTACATATAGTGAACTTTCGGGATATACGCCTTGAAGTTGGCAATGGCAGTGTTGAAGTTGCCGAAATCAGGCGCATGATGGTGTAGTGCGATGAAGTCCACTTTTTATAGCCTTCATGAACTCGAAGACCCAGTCTCCTTCGACAAGACTAGTGTTTGCCGGAGCTGCACTTCCAACGCGCAATTTTGTAGCGACGAAGTCACCCCAAGAACTGGCAGCCTCAGTAGCAGTCAATGAGGTGCCGTCAGGGTCGTTGTAATCGAGGATCGTCTTGTAGCCATCTGACTTAACTCTCGTGAGACTCTGGGCCATATTCTGACCTTGTTGAATCATCAGGACAAGCTCAATGCCGGACAGTACGCTACCTGACCAACTGAATGGTTCTTCAGGGGTAGGACTCCAATCGTAGGCCCATGATGCGCCGATTTCCTGTACGCCCGCACCAAGCTTCGGCGAGGCCCACATGCCGGCACCCTTCTTGCCACTGGCGCCAGTATCTCCCGGACCTGTTCCGGTACCTGTGGATCCACTTACTTGTATACTTGTATATCAGCTGGCTGGGGTAGCACATGTCCTTCTAGAGGGGGAGTGCTCTAGCTAGTTGTCTACTGCGGGAATACTTGTTCTTCAAGAGGGGTGGTACTTGTAGTGGTAGGCTGGGGGAACGTTTGCCCTTCAAGCGGGGTGGTGCTCGATGTGTGACTGGGTTGGCGGAATGCCTGCCCTTCCAAAGGGACGCTGGGGCGTATCTTTTTGGTGGCGGTCATAATCTCTGGGCCAGAGCTCAGGCAACCCTAAGGTATCGGTGAGCAAGTCTGCTAAGTTGTGTTTGCGGCAAGTGATTTACTGGCACCAGCAGCTAAAGAAGCCAGACCCACAACAGTGGCGGAAGTACATGAGAGACGCATGGTCAATGGAAACCGTCAAAAAGTGATGGTGTATAAAGGTCAAACTGAGAGTCAGGACTGATCGAGACAGAATTAGTGATAGAGAAACAGAGGATGGCGCTGGTATAGTCACATGAATGAGACAAAAAGACAATATTTTCATAGGAGACTGCAACGCTAAACAAAAGAGACGAGAACAGGATGTCCTTGACGTAAATCCTCATGGCAGGCTTCTGGAGGTCGCACTGCCAAGTAGGTACTTCATGAAGCCCACCATTAGCAGCATCACCTTTCTCAGCCGGTCGAAGTCGTTCTTCCAAGCAAGCTCCAATTGTCCCAAGCGGAGTGAGCGGAGAAGTGCGCCACATCGCAGGATACATCCAATACGCAGAAATTGCCGAAAGCGTTGTATAATTCCTCAGCTTGCCACGCGTCCTAAATGTTGATGAAACGTCAAGTCATCGGAGATCTCCATGAGAGGTAGCGTGGAAGTGCCGACTCAGAATGCCAAGCCATGAATTGGCAGTCCTGCAAGCTACTTTACTGCAATGTTATCGATAGCTGGGAAACAGTCCGCGCACATGTATCCAAACTTCACTTTATCGTCAGACCTAAGTGGAAAGATTAGATCAGTCGCCATGTTGCGATGCCCTCGCCCTTCCCCGCCTCTGCCTCTACCCCCGGCAGCGGTACAGTCCACCTTACTCTTCTCCCCCCCACGACCCCCAGCTTCACGACTTTAACCTACACCTACCCCCTCAAGCTCCTCCCATCCAGCCCCCACATCCTCCAACCAGACCCATCCTCCGCAGACACCAACCCATCTAGCAAAGAACCGTCCACCCATGGCTCCCCCCGCCCCCTCACACCCCTCACCGTCCCCCTCCTCTTCCTCCTAACCTGCGGCGGCGGCCTCCTCCCCACCGACCACATCTCCCTCACCCTAACCCTCTCCCCATCCACCCGCCTCACCCTCCTCACTCAAGGCTCTACCAAGATCTACAAACCCCCCTCCCCCTCCTCTCCCCAAACATCTTCCCAAACCCTCTCCTGCACCCTCCACCCCCACTCCGCCCTCTGGTACGCCCCGCACCCTACGCAACCATTCGCCGGCAGCTTCTACACCCAGACCCAAGTTTTTGAGGTGCATGAGGGCGCGAGTCTGGGATTGCTGGACTGGGTGTCTGAGGGGAGGAGAGCGAGGGGTGAGAGCTGGGATTTGGGGGGGTGGAGGGGGAGGTATGAGGTTTGGGTTGTTGATGCGCCTCTTGAGGGGAAAGAGAACGCGCCTACCGAGGGGAGAAAGGAGAGGAAAAGGTTGCTGCTTCGGGATAGCGTCATTCTCTCTGGCGAGGGTCTAAAGAGCAAAATGGAAAACCTCGGCGTCTTCGGCACGCTCATACTCGTTGGTCCTCTCGTACAGCGCTTAGCGGACTTCTTCCTCACTGAGTTCACTCTCCTACCGCGGATTGGCAGCAGGAATTGGGACGAAGCAAGCTCGGAGCCGAAGCTCGAGGGACGAGAGAGGTGGAGAAAGGAGAGACAGGAGAGGGAGAAGAAGGATGGGGTCCTGTGGACGGTGGCGAAGGTCAGAGGGGGAAGGGCGACGGTGGTGAAGTTTGGAGCTAGGGAGGTGGAGGGGGGGAGGGAGTGGTTGGCGGGGATGTTGAGGGAGGAGGGGACGGTGGGGAGGGAGTTTGGGCCTGGGGGGCTTATGGGCGTTAGCTGACGAGCAGTCTACGAAGCACATGATTGACAGTCATAGATTACAGTATAGCACGGCAATAAGATCAAAGACGATTCCCCTGCGTCATCGTCGATCAATTCTTCGTACTTCGTCAACCCGTGCTTCGAGAGTCACTTTCCTGGTACCAGAAAAGTTCATGAAATCAAATGTATCAAACATGCATTTTCCATTCTCATAGCCTCGAAGAAAGTTATACACAAGCATACAAGGATACTTATCTATCAAGCGCCATCGCTATGCACCCTTCTTCCCCCCCCCCCTTTCCCACCCTACACACCAAACATCTCCCCCCAACACGGCACCCCCACAAACGCCGCCCCCTCCCTCCCACCCCCCACCTCCCCCATCGCAAACACCTCCCCCCCAACCCTGACCTCCTCCTTCCACTCGCCCCTCTCCTCCTCCTTGACCGTAACCCCATCACCCCTGACCTTCCCCTCCACAATTCCTCCAACAGTCTCCCACTCCTCACGCTTCACAACCGCGCTGCTCCAGTCGCAGACCACGAATTCCTGCGCTATGTTCTCTTCGGCGCCGCGGCTGATCTCGAAGCGCAGGGAGCCCCAGTTGGCGGTCGTGCGGCTGGTGGCGTGGAGGCTGAGGGCGCCGAAGAGGCCCGGGGGTGGGGCGGGGGAGAGGGGGGTGTAGTTTTGTGGGAGGGGAGGGGGCGAGGGTTCGGTGGTGGGTTTGACGTTTGTGCCTGGTTTGGTGGGCGTGGATTTTGCTTTTGAGGACGATGCGGGGGCTTTGGGCTTGTGGGCGGTGGCGCCCTTTTTGGTGGGGGCTTTGCTGCTTGAAGGCTGAGGAATGTCTATGGGGACGGGCTCGGTTTGGGTAGAATTGGTAGGGTGTGTCTGTTCCGTGGCGGGTTCGGCTTTTATCTTTTCTTTCGCAGGATCTACCAGCATGGGGAGGGCAGGCGGGAATTGGAAGAGGAATAGCTCTCCGAAAGCTTTCTTCTCCGCTGGCCCATCCATGTCAACGTCTGGTTGATTATCTGCGGCTTCTGGAGGGGGGTCAAGACCTCCAGCAATCTCGATGAGGGTGTCGCCAATCTTGTAATTGTCCCGCTGGCCGCGATCCCATTCTTGATGGTCTTCTGTAGTCTGGAGGACTGGTTTTAGTGGGCGGTAGATTTTGCGTTTGGGAAGACGGCGCTTGGGTTGCGTTGTCTCGGGGACAGGATCTTCTCGTGGTTGGGCAGACGGAGAGGCAGCTTCTACCATCTCAGTGTCCTCGACGGGCTCCGGAGGTACAGCCTTGGGGCTTTTAGGAGGTGATATCACGACTGTGGCAGGGACTTCATCGACCACCATAGCATCATCGTCTCGAGGCTCTTCCTTGACCTTGGGAGCTCCATCGCTGTCATCGTCGTCTTGGTAGACTCCTTTCCACTTCCTCTCATCCCGAACGAACTCTACATCGCGTGCCTTGCCTCTAGCTTTGCTTTTTGTAGATGGCACTACAAGCTCCTCATCGTCAAGAAACAGGCTACCCTGAGCAGCACGCCCTTCTTGTGCGCGTCTCCGTAGCTCTGCTGAGGTGAGGGAGCTTGCATCGGTATTGACGCCGACGGCTCGTTCTTTGTGCTCTTTTCGGTCGAGCCTAATGGGCTTGAAAGACATCTGGTGTTGCCGTGGCGTTACTTGGCGCTCTTTGCCTTTCGCATCTTCATTTGGGAAGCCTTCAGCATCTGGCTCTTGATCGCTGATGAGGTTGATCTCCTCGATGTCGATGCGGCGTCCTTCCTCTTTCTCGACCTCTTCATCGTCTGACCATGGATATTCCGGGATTTGGGGCTCTTCCTTGATCTTTGCTGGCCTGCCACCTTGTGCGCGGCCGGTTTTCTTACCGCCAGGATTTCTGCCAGCCTCATTGACTTGTGAACCATTGGCCATACTCTTCGTCGCGCCCATGACCACATCCCCATCTCTGTCCTTTTCAGCCTTGACGGCCGCTTTTTTGTCATTGCTTTCGATCGTCGCACCAGTGGGCGCTTTATCATCCCGAATTTCCCTGCTGCGAGGTCCTGAGCTTACGCCGCCACGACCCCCTCTTCTATATTTGGATGGCTCGGAGCCGGCAGCTCTCGCGCCAAGATGCCCGGTAGCTCCACTGCCGGTGAGCCTCTCATCTCTAGTCGAATGGACCAAGACATGTCCTCGCCCCCGGCCTCTCGCTACAAACCCTCCACGACCGATCTCAGTTGCTCCGAGACTGGCTTGACGACGTTCGGCCTCCGCCCTATCTGCCGCTTCTCTCTCTTCTTTGCTTCGGCGCGTATACGATTTGGGTTGGAACCTTAGGCTTGCTGGTCGAGAAGTGGGGATAGTTGCTTGCAGTGTTCTCTCATTGGTACTTGAAACATAGGGAGAGTGAAGAGATGCGAGGCGTTCGACGGGTTTTCGAGGCAGTGAGCTTGCTGGTGGAGTGTTCGCTGCGGTGCACTGATCGACTTCGATCGGCTGGCTTGGAGTTACCTCTGCTGTACTAGGATTGTTTGGCTGAGAAGCTTCTATCGATTGCTCTACTTCCATTGACCCATCCTGCTGGTTGCTGTCCAATGGAGGTGCGTCTATCGGAGATGCTAGTCTCCCAGAATCATTACTTACTCTGGCTGGACGGCCTCGCCGCAGCTGACGCCGTGGCTGTTCCTGGGGCAGCATCTGGTGATATGATAAGAGCCAGACAGAGCCTTGGAAAAATTGTACTTTGAGTGTCTTTGTGGTCGCATATCCGCTAGTCTTCGATTTCGCGGCTCCCGCCGCGCTAGGAGACTCTTCGTCTCTTATGGAGCGTTAGCCTTTCGACAGCGCAGCTCGAGTTTCTCGAAAAGGACTAGCAGTGAAACCTTAATCCAACGTTCACCTCAGTGATTCAGTTGTGGTAACTCGATCATGGCACATTGTAATTAAGCGATTCATGGTTGCAGAAATATCTACCTATTTCAATAGCTTTCATGACAGGCGACAGAAATTCATAGACAGTCGTCAGAAGTACAATCTACGCCTTTACTTCCGCAACACCCATCCCCCTCCACTCTCCCCAGATAACGCTGTACGCCACAGCGCTTTGCAAACCACGAACCAACTTTTAGAAACAGAGTCCTGGTCAAATTGTGTAGACGAACCGGAAGATGAAGGAAAAGCGAGGCACTCCGCTTGAATTGAAGGGCGCTTATCCAATAAGCTACCGCAGAAGATAACGACCAGGTTGTAGCTTGTTGATTCAAAGGGTTCTCATGAAGTGATAAGTCCAAATACGACAATTTCGAAGGTAAAAGTCGTTCTCGATGAGCGACTCGACAGGCAACCAAGAGCCATTAATGGCCATAAAGATGGTAACGGCGCCGACACGATCGAAGGCCAAACACTCAGTGGCCGACGACCATACCCGTGTTCACGACGTCAGAGGTAGATTCACCTTTTTCTCTTCTTGCTCTTATCCGGGCTTGTTGCCATGCCTGTCAAAATGGCGCCAGCCACTTCTGACTCGTCGTCCGGCTGTGTGCCCTCTTCGAGATCTTTCTTGACGGAAACACCCATGTGGCGACCAAAACGGCCCTTCCTGCCGTTGCCCTCGTCTTCGCTGATGCAGCCTTCGATACCTATGCCAGCATCTTTGCAACGTTGGCACGGTCGTTGACGGTCGCAGCCTTTCTTGCTCTTTCGGCAACGCTGGCAACGTGGTTTGGAGGAAAGATCTTCTTCGTCAACGCCGAGGTGGTGCTGGAAGTTGAAGGTGGATGCGGAAGAGGTTTTCCGAGACTGAGCCACACTTGATACTGGCGACATGGGAACGTTCGGCTCATTCGAAGAGAATGCTGGTTTTGCCTTTTTGGGTACGCTTGGCCGTTTGGTAACCTTGGAGCTCTTCTTCGTGGAGCCCCCGCTGCGCACTTTTTGTATGCCGCTATGCGTGCTTCTGGGTCCATGTGCTCTTCCCAAGCCAGGCTGGCGATACTCGATGGCCAACCCATCCGCATTATGCTCGTAGATACCATCTCGCTTATCGTCGTATGAGTAATCGCCATCTATTTCATCTCCACTGGGCTCGGTGCTGTCCACGCTTGGTAGACCATCATTGAGCTGCTTGTAGTGCTTCTTGCTGGGCCCCTGTGTCGTACCGGGCAGGTGCTCGAACTTCGGTTGAAGCTGAGGTAGCGCATGTTGGAAATGCTCAACTCCCTCACTCTCTTCATCACTGTAGCTATCCGCTGACGAAGCAACGTCTGCGCGACCGCTTAGCCTGTCGTCTAATGTGGACGCCGACGTCCGCCCATGTGAAATGTTGGAGGCATCTCCAAGACGCATCAGCTGGAGGGCAACGTCCTCGTCCGAGATGCAGCTCGCAACGGTGGGGTCCGGCGTGGGCAAGATCCCCAGGGCCTGTTTGTGGGGCAATGAGCCCGTTGAGCTCCTACTCGCGGTCGGAGGCAAAGCAGGACGATCACGCAGACGATGACCATGCTGCGTAGGGGCAGGCATCGAATACGGGCTTGCACTGATGGGTATTACACCATGTAGATGCTCACCAAAGCCGTAGCTTTGAGGGGACTGCAGAGGCTGATTATATTGTGGCGTTCGCTGTGCTGGTCTTGCGAAAGGAGATTGGTTGTCCTGCCCGTTTGATCGTCGTTGTGGGGATATAGAGGAGATAGAGTTGGTAATGGGAACTTGAGGGGGCACAAAGAGCGGCAATTCCTGTAAGACAAGGTGCGTTAGAACACTGACTGAGCAAGACGCTACCATCGTCGGACGGGCACTTACGGAACTCTCGAATTTGGCACGCTTCCTTCTGCCGCCCTCCACGACGTTTTCCAGGCTAATCTCGGCTCTGGCGAATTGCTCGCTACGGGCCTTGCGCGACCCAGACACTGACCCCGCACCACCGTCACTGCTGCTGTAGCCGTTCGCAGCGTCGTAATTACCGTCCTCGAAGCTGCCAGCGACACTCACATCTGTACTCTTGATGCCAGACCGGGACCGGCCTTTCTGTGTGGATGGAGCTCTACCGACCCGAGTAGTCCGAGGTGATGCACTTCTTTTCCTGGCAATGCGAGAATTGGGGCGTGAGTACGGTTGGCCATAGTTCAGGGCTTGTTGTGGGGGAGGCATCTGGAAGCCTTCCACGAGTTGGGAACTGTTGTGGCCAATTTGGGGTGAAGCCGAGAGATAAGGTTGTTGTCCGTGATGGTGGGCAGTCTGAGTATTGTCAAGAGCGACTCTAACATAGACAGACATATCATTCCTGAAGTTCTCGTATCTGGCGATGAGTATACTGCCATATGCATCCTCGAAATTGAAGCCGGCGGCATAGCCCTCGTAGAGCCCGTAAAAGTTCTTGACAGTGGTAACGATGGAATCCGTGGTGTCGTGAGGAAAAATCTGCACCTTCAATGGAAGTCTGGCCCGATAATTTGCAGCGCCATCGAAGAGCAGCTCGAATGTGACTGTCTTGGGTACAGGACTAGCTGCAGAGGGTTGATTCCCAGACGCGGTAGTATGAAAACCTCGACTATGCTCTATTGCCGGATTTTGATGGTCCGTTGTGTGGGCATTGCTTGATACGGAACGACGGGTAGGGTATTGGTGCACATGTTGCTGGTCCGGTAGCGCAGTGTGTAGCGCAGTGTCGCTCGTCTGTGGGGAGCGATAAGGCCGTGGTGCATCGCTACTCAGAAGGTTTGATACGTTCATTGTGGACAACGGAAGATGCCGGTAGGTATGTAGGGGTTCAGAAAGCTTCTGGTGTGAGTGTGGGAATTGGGAAAGGTAGCGATCGTGTTTGAGTTGGAGAATAGATCCTCGCATGAGAGTTGGTTGGTAAGGGAAGGTCAATCTGAGGCGAGAGGCAACGTCAGTGATATGTTCAACTTAGATAATGAAATGCAGATCGCAATGCAGTCAATACAAAGAGGAGTCACTTCGTAAGCTGTCCAGCGGGTCCATGAGGTTTGTTGGCAAGCCAAGCGGCTGGTTGCCCGTCGGACAAGGGATGAGCAGAAGCAGGGGAAGTGGTCGGAAGGCAGAGCACGGTCTTTTCATGGGTCGCGTACAAGAACAATGAAATGTGCACTTACTGGATTGTAGCCCGGATTGACCGGTGTTGCTGGCGAGCGGAATTGCTCAGGTTGCTCTGACGCCTACGATAGTAAAGATTAACGACCGGCGAGCGGAGCCTTTGCTGGTAGGGATCGAAATGGGGATGTGTATCGATCGCAAATCGAAGAGCAGACCAGTCAACAGATAGTGGGATGCAGCTGCTCGATTACAGAAGAGCAATGCTGCTGTTGATGGCTGATGGGTGATGGATGGAGAGGAGAAGTGGGAAGCGGACACAGCCTTAGGGTATCCTGGTCTATGCTCTGTTAGGCCTACGTATAGCGCAACACAAGCTGGAAGAATTTCGGCAATGGCACTCCGATCTACAACATTTGAGGCTTCTATACTTTAGGGTCTGCGGTTTTAGAAACCTCAGCGCAGTTGGACGGTCATCTCATCATTACCGCGGCGGGCGGACGAGACGCAGGAAGCCCGGTACCATGCGCACAGAGTCTCGATGATTCAGATACCTGAAGCACTTGCAATGGGCTCGCTATTACGTTCATACGTATCGCTTGCGGACGAGTCTCTGTAGGCGGGACCCCTCGTTGCAGCTGGAAGAGTCTAAGGGCGGCTTGCAAGTTGCAATCGAGCCAATCCTTACTCTCTCTCTGCTCCCAACCGACGCAGAAAGCCGCTGGAACAACAGCCCAGGACTAGACAGGATTGCGTGTTTGGTCCGATACCGTGAAGGCGATGCATAATAAGCTCATCCAAGTGCTGGGCACTGTGGTTCTTTCAGATACCACAGCTTGTTGCTTTCAGGCCTTTACGTTCGTTCGGCCAGTGTTTCATCGAGACCGCAGCGCATACTCGACTAATAAGGTCTTTATCACTGGTGGTTCCTAGATGATTGCCAACAATATGTAGCACCAATGTACGTCAGTCTATTAGGTACTTGCATCGGACATGCGCCACGAAGGTTTCACCCACTTGTCCCAAAGATGATGGTGCAATAGCCATCGCTGGTCTGCCAGGATCTCGGTCGCCTGGACCAAGCAAACAACGCTGCGGACAATCGTGCAGCGATAGGCTTAGAGGTTCTCAACCATTCGCTTGATACGAAGGGATCTGCACCCTTTGTCTGAAGCATGAGGCCTGCATCACACTAGCGACTTGGCCTTGATTTACTCCGCATCCATGACCACAGTCTACAAGACTACAATTGAAGGTCTGATCTCTGACTTGCTGATAGGGGCCTGGCTGGTTGCTGCTTGTCGATGAATTGAAATCCACTGTGCAATTATCGTGGCACATGCGCATTGCTATTGACGCAATGATACGGCGATCTATTGGCACAAAGACCGCTGCGACCCTCTCCACCTTCTGTTAAAAACTTCAGGTACTTCCAAACCGCGATTGCGCCGGTCCGTCTGGGGGCTTGAACAGGCTGTGCGCTTCATAGGCTCGCCGAATCTTTCTCCATGGACCCGCTCGGGTTTGGGTGGGCGGCTACTCTTACTCCACTAGGACAATTACGATGACAGGTAATAAACCATCGACGATGCCGCATACTTTACTCTATAATTGTCTCTGTGTAGCTTCTCTGCAGACTCCATACGTTAAGTACTTATTCATCCGCTACAATGGATTCCATCCAGCAGCACCTGCAAGCCAAGGGCCAAGAAACTGAGATTCCTGCAAGCGGACTGTGAGCAGCGCCAGCCGTTTTGAAACATAGCCGTACTGGCGTTGCAGTCCTTGAAAGGGGAAATTCAACCAACAATGGAACTGTGGAAGTGATTCGAGAAATCTTGATCACGTGTTTACCTGACGCTTGAGCGCGTATCGAACTGCGACCGTCGATTCTGTGCGCAGGCCTGCGTCCACGCAGCGACATGAGCTCTGCTACTCATGATAGTGTCACATTAGCATAATAGCCCAAAGCCGTACTGTAGAAGCTCAATACGTTGTTTAAGATGCGATGTGGCAGTCTGGAGGACTGATCAATAGCTTGATGGGAGACGTGTTCACGCGTAATCAACATTGGGCTGCGGGAACTAGCATTACTAGCGCGAAAACCTCTGCCTAGCAACCGCAAGGTACTTCGTAAACAAGCCTTCTTTGCTGACAACCATGGAAATACATCCAATTCCGAGCAGCTTTTAGATCTGCCAGCACTCCGAGGCCTCTGGTCATACGCATCTTGCCAACTCACCACAGTTATAAGGTGAATCGGTGCCTCGTGTGACCATTTACTCGAACGGTATTCGACTCCAGGCACAAGCCCTGAAGAGCCTCGAACAGCCCCAACGGGAAGTAGGTTTCTATGAGGCATCGCTCACGCGTGGAAACACAATGGACGCTAAGGTACGTTCGCGACTGCGATAAAAGTTACGCAAAGGGTGTCGAACACGCCATGAGCGCTACCAAACTGCTACCTCAGCGTCTTGCGGAAGTCCATTCACTTCCGTTCACTCTCTCCTGCCAAATACCTACCCTACTGCTGTCTTCAATGGAAAGCAGCATTTCGCTCTCCTTGTTTCAAGGTTCGCTAACCGATCGGTATTCGTAGCCTCAGAGACCACGAGCGACGCGCATCTATGCGGATGAGAATGCAATACCTACGATTGCTCCTCAGAAAACCATACATCAGCGCCACAAGTCAAGCCCTGCATTATCCTCGATAGCGAACGCGGGCGGTCTGAAAGCTGCTGCGAAACGAACCGCATTTGGCGACGTCAGCAACACGGCCAATACGTGGCGACCTAGCAAGGATGACTTGATCACAACAAACAAAGGAGAGGGCTTGGTTGAAAAGCTTGCACCCTTAAAGGTGGACCAGAAGACAATCTCGCTATTGAGACCAGCCCAAAGACCCATATCGGTCATAGCGAAGACTCTAGCGGACAATGTTTCAACTACTCTTGTGGCTGCACCCCTTAAGCAACCTCTGGCTGAAATCCAAACTACACTGCTAGCAAACCAAGTCGCCAATACGCGTATGGTCTTGAAAAAGAAGAGTACTGCTACGTTCAAAGACAACGCTGGGGCTCTGACCGCTGAACATCCTGTCTCGGACCTGCCGAGTTCATTCAGCTCTACGGCTCCTATACCACCCGTCCACAGGGATCTACAAACTCAGCGATCTCAAGGCGCAGAAGAGTCAGAACCCAGAATACGAAGGACAAGGAGTAAGGCTGCAGTCAATGCACCTCCGAAACAAATCGTCGCAGAGCCTTTGATAGTGGAAGTACCATCGGAAGAGCTAGCGGCAGTGAGATCAGATGGCGTCTATATCGACAATCACGGTGAAGTTCGGCTATATCAATTCACGGATGATCTGGATCCGCCTCGAAATTCTTCATTTCCTGCTCTGGACGATGGCGTAGCCATTCCTCCTGACGTTGTCCCTAGACCTTACTACTACGATGCCAAGAAGCAGTCTGGTGTCGAGCCTACACCTGTAGATGCGCAGAGTATGCCACCAGTAGTGGACCGAAAGCAGCAACTGGTGCCTCTGTCAGAGCCAGAGGAGTACTGGGATGAGGAAGAGGACGACGAGAACTATGTCGAGGATGGCTATGTCACAGCTCGGTCGTACAGATCTCGTGGAGAGAATACAACGAGCGGCGCAACAACCGTGCTATTCCCCAAAGCGAATCTGAAGACAAGAAAAGAGCTGGCCAACGCAACAGCTCTCATGGATGCAGCGAAGGCGGCAGGCGAGCTGGACGATGAGACCTGGGACACGACCATGGTGGCTGAGTACGGAGACGAGATCTTTCAATACATGAGAGAGCTTGAGGTAACTCAATGTGCGCTTAATGGCGAAGAAATACTAAAAGCGTACCAAGGTCAAGATGCTTCCCAATGCCCACTACATGGACAATCAGGCCGAGATCCAGTGGTCAATGCGTTCAGTGCTTATGGACTGGCTTGTACAAGTTCATCACCGCTTCGGCCTTCTTCCAGAGACACTGTTCTTATGTTGCAACTATATTGATCGGTTCCTATCATGCAAGATCGTGTCCCTCGGCAAGCTACAACTCGTTGGCGCGACTGCAATATTCGTTGCGGCTAAGTATGAAGAGATCAACTGCCCTTCGGTCCAGGAGATCGTGTACATGGTTGATAACGGGTATACTGTGGATGAGATCTTGAAGGCCGAACGATTCATGCTCAGCATGCTTCAATTTGAACTAGGCTGGCCTGGGCCGATGAGTTTCCTTCGGCGGATCAGCAAAGCAGACGACTATGACTTGGAGACTCGTACTCTGGCGAAATACTTCCTGGAGCTCACCATTATGGATGAGAGGTTCGTGGGCAGTCCTCCAAGCTTCCTTGCCGCTGGAGCCCATTGTCTGGCAAGGATGATGCTTAAGAAGGGCCATTGGGTGAGTGATTCCTCCCTGTTGATGACGCATGTGCTGACTCCAGTATAGTCGGTTGAGCACGTATACTTCTCAAATTACACGTATTCGCAGCTCCACAGTCTAATCTGCCTGATACTCGAATGCTGCGAGAACCCGCAGAAGCATCACTGTGCCATTTACGATAAGTACGCTGACAAGCGGTACAAGCGGGCTTCGCAATTCGTCCAGAATGAATTGAATAAGGGTTTCCAGGCCACAGAGATTGCCGCCAATCAACCAGCAACGTTCAATCTGGTTTACGAAGAGAGGCTTATTCATGCTTACTAAAAGCCTCCGCAGTCGGATGGCACGGTGTCTTCGGCTAGTGACGAAAGCATTGCTCCGTCTTGGTCGCTCACACCTATTCATACAACTCTTACAAGTATAGCCAGTGGCAGGGTGGATGCAGACCTGGTTCGATCAGCAAGCAATTTCTTTCTCCCGGATGCAACGACCCTCGGCGGCGTCGCCACTCAATTACTCCGGCACACTTACTCTTACTTGCATTCCCCCGACATCAATACTTAGCATAGCGTGGCGTACCATGATGAGAGATACGACTATCACGCGCTCCATGACCGGTTCAAACACTCAATCAATCATCATCATCAACCTCTCGGCACTTTCGGCCACCAGGTCCAGGAGTTCGGCAGAAGCTTTCGGGGGGGGAGGCTTTTACACGGGCACTGAAGGGACGGCTGCTGTGGGACTTTCTCGACCATGCTTCCGCCCCCACACGCGGGAGATTCAAAAGCATGTCAGCAGGATGCGTTAATGCTTGTAGATAGTAAGGTGGCCATAGCATATATTATCATACAATGGCAACCAGTACTCTACTACAAGGGTCACCTCATTGGTTTCTTTTCCAAGGCCATAAATCTGTTAACCGTCACGCCAGCTCGCCCTTTTTCCTGTCTATTCGTCTCTGTAGCCCTGCATCTCCACATTGTTTGACCTTCATTCGCCATTGCTACCCTTACTATCGTGACCTGCCTTACTGCATGTTTCAGCGAAAGCCTTGCTACATCTGATCGCTTTGGCGAGTCACATATGCCTATTTCCGTTGCCATTGTAGACTTTATGGCCATCGTCTCTAAGCTCAGAAAAAGCTACAAGTTCTTCGCTTCCAAACACGAACTTCCACAATCTTTGCCTCTTGCAGGCTTGAGCCTCAGACCTTACGTTTGTATGCTGTCACAAGTATCTTCTGTCCTCTTACCTGCCACATCCTCAACGATAGCTCAGTACCTACTGCTTCCACTTCCAGCACTCCACTACCTTGCGTGCAATCCCTCCCTTTTACCATCAGACTTCTCACGGATCTTGCGTACCTCCTCTGCCCGCTTCTCCAATTTTCTCGAATCTATGAATGTGGAAAGCTGTGTCGACGACTATCGTAATTAGGGAAGGACTTGCAAAAAGCCAGAGCGGGAACTTGGTTCTGAGGGCGTAGGAAGCTGGCGATGAAGACACGGAGGCAATAGTCCTAGGAGAACTGTTAGGGAGACCATGTGTGGAAGCCTTTGCTTGTTGCTGCTCGAAAACAGTGTTTCAATGGATGTTTGAATCGATTCCTCATCTCTGGTGTCGAAGCTGGATCCACGCATGAGAAAGCATGACAGCAGCGATTAGTCCAAGAGTACAATAAGACATATGGCATAAAGTAGAAGGGCAGAAAGGGAGTTGAGATTGACCAAGCGTGCCAAGGCCGTTGGAAAGTGCACACGATTGTTATTGGCTCGTGAAGCGAGGACTAAAAACGCCACACCGGCCAACTCAAGAGCTTCACCTCACGCGTCCAACTTCGTCCTCACCTCTTCAAGACAACCATAGTCTGCCCTCCATGCAGCTAGTATAAAGACAGCAAGCACCGGCAGGATATGAAAGAGCTTTATATGTATATATGAGAAGGTAAGGATCAAAGAAAGAAGATGTAGGTACCCCAGGCTCGTTCATGGCCATGGTGCCATTCCTTGGAGATTTTCACTTGATTTCCTTCGATAGTCAGACACTTTCACTCTCATACTTGTAATGTTGCACCTGCTTTCAAAGTCAAATAAACTTGGTGCCATTGGTGCTGTGGCTTACCCCATGGTGTACCTTGTCTGTCAACCTACCTAACACCAGACACCCGAAAGTAACAGCATATCAATATTTCATAGCTTCACAAGAAGCGCTTCGCTCATTCTCCTATCAACATATCACCCCTAGTCTTCTGCGGGTACCCTTTTGGAAGTTTATGGCTTGGTACCGATCGGCTTGGAAAACCTAGCGGGACTCCTCCTTCATTTCAAAGCCTCCATAAACAAGGCAAGATCTTCGTCCTCCTCAACGATTGGATAGGGACCTGACACTGGTTTCAGAGCGTGCATCTCGACGTCCTGGTTGTGGAGACGTCCAGCGCGTCCGTCCGGGAATTCGAAATCGAGCTCTGGTGTTCCACGCCCGAAGCTCGGTTCACCAGCCGACACGGTTTGATCATAGGGCATACCTCGGAGGGTATCCTTACGGCTTCGTCTAACTTGGGGAGGAGCGATAATCGGAGTTTGTGATGACGCTTGGCTAACGCGCGACGCTCCATGGCGACCACGAGACAAAGGTGCAGTCAGGTTGTTGGCATATGCACGAACGGCAGCACGACGCGCACGACGAGGGCGGGAGTTGTTGCTGGTATCGTCGTCCGGGAATACGCATGGGAAGAGTTTGCCCAGAAAGAACTTCCACGTTGGCAAGCAGGCGCAGAGGATCCCGGTGTTGACTTCGACAATCGTCCAGTACGTGGATGCATAAGATCCGAAAGTGACATCCGGATCCTTGGAAGTCATCTCAAGTGGGGTCATACGGATTACGGTGATGCCACAGACGCTACGGGCTACGTTACTAGGCATGCCCGTGCAAGGAGGAGACGAGTGACTTACAACAGACCGAGGCCGAAAAGTATGAAAAGTCCGAACTTATGCATTCTCTTCATTTGCATCTCATAAACGGATGGTATCGGCAAGGCCAGGATCATCAAGTCCGTTACCAAGTTAAAGATTGCGTTGGCGTACCAGAAACGGGTCACGTCGATGCAAATTCCGGGCACTGATTTATCGAAGATCTTTGCAAATGGAGCACACTGGATGACGGTAAGGAAGATGGAAAACACCGCGTATATGCCGATCGTGTACTTCAGGATGTGGGTGGCCGTGCGAGCTCGCTTCTCCGTGAAAATACGAAGGTACATGAGTAACATGGACAACTTCGTGCAGTTGAGAGTTCCCTTATAGAAGATCTGCTCAAGGTAGAACGTCTTGGATGCCATGTCAGTAATAGTCCTCGAGGAGATGGCACCAGCAGCGGCCGATGGAGAACTTACCATACGAGCGACGTATCTATCATAATCGCCGAGCTGCGACTGGTGCATACCGTACCCATATATGACTCCTATCTTTTGGTCAGCTCTAGAAACATGACACAGCTTGCAAGATTGGTTCCAGAGTCACATACCAATAATGGTAGTAATACCAAGGACGAGGTTAAAGACCTGATGGCGTCAGTGGGCTAGCCTTTGATTATGGATCAAGCAGCGAGGCTCTGGAGTCGCGCCTCAATTCACCAGCAAGGTGCATTAACGTACCATAGAAGCAAAGATGGCAGCGTCGTCCCTCCCAAGCTTCTGAGTATTGCTTCGACGCTGCTGGATTCGAATGAAGACCAGAGCCGTCGAAAGAACAGTCATGATGAGCGTGACGAGGAACAGGCCGAAGCCATGGTGCTTAATTCCGACTCCCTCATCAGAACGGATGAGGAGGGGCATTTTTTCGGGTGCTGACGGTTCTCGATGATGACTTCCGAGTTAATATTGAAGCTAAAGATGGTTTGGAATGCTGTGATGCTGGAAAGAAGTTGGCTGAGCAAGTGGAAGATGGTTGTGAAGAGGGTGTGTGGTGGGTGAAGTGGTGATGGTGAGCTCCGACCTCAATATCAGATTGCTGCAGTGAATCTGTGAATTTCGCGTGCCCCGAAGTAAGGGCGATAGGGCTGTCACATGAATGCCCTTACATTACGACCACGCATTATTCTACACACAGCTACAGAACGCATATTTGCATAGACTGCATAGTATTATTTTTATTCTATGGATCGCTCTACGGGGCAATCACGAAATCAAATTGACAGCGTGGTGCAACAGGCAGAAGGGGCGGAAGGAGGAGAAACAGCTATGCCGTTGGGCTTTGCCTAAGCGAATTATCGAACGACAGCGATGTCCAGAGCTCCAGCACGTCTTGCTAATTGTTGGACAGTCGGTGCCTACGTCATCCGAATTCGTTCGTTCCAAGAGGGCCATCATTGAAGTTAAAGCCTCTATGATGGTCAGAGCTCATACATCAATTGTGAAGGTAGTTGTAGGCGAGGATTTGCACTGCATTTGCGGCAATGCCATGCAATGCAATGCAATGCAAATCCAGCCGTGGAGCCGTCGAGCATTTCCAGTCAGTCGGGTCTACTATTCAGGGTTGTAGCCGGTCTCCAGACAGCGGGTCTATTACTCAGTGGGTCTGTGGAGCCCTAGTGCTTCCATGCAATAGGCAGGAGTCGCCTTTGCCCAACGCGACAGATAGCAGCGTTTGCAGAGAAGCTGCACAGAACACGGTAAGCCCTTCCGATCTCAGCGGCAGAGTAAAGCTGATTCTACAAGCTGAAAATGCTACTTTGATCTGTCCCAGAAGATTTAGCTGTCTAGGTTCCTGGCCCACTCTACTGAGGAATCTATCGGAAGCATCTCCTATCACCCCAGAAGTCAAGGTTTTCTGGTTTCGCTAGAGCTTTCTGGTTGGACACCGCCATGCGCAAATATCTTCATCAGGTTACAAGGCTCTACATCTCGCTCGACCTCAAGCAGGTGGATTGTCATATTTACATGAAGCCATCCTGAAAGGACCAGGTGCAGCCTGTATGGGCCGTTGTCTGTCTATGAGCGATAGCTGAGGCGGAGCTTTCAACCCCGCTAGGATCCTTCGTTCCCCACTGTTGGTCAAAAGGAGCCGAAGCGCGAGCATAGCGGCGATCTCAGAAAGAAATTGTAATGTGTACGAGAAATAAGAACTCGTTCAATTTGTGGATCGGGTAATAGCCATGCGAGCCACATCAACCGTTTTCGCGACCCGATGCAGGACGAACCCGAGCAGATCCTATAGCCGTAACGATAATTCAATCTATTTCCAACCTCGATGAACTTTAAATATCACCGTACACGCAAGATGTCTTTCTCCAATCCCCAAACCTACGGCGCCTTCAGCCCAGCTACCTCTGACTACTTTACCAGTCAGTATGGCTCCCTGGCTCCTCGTAGGCTTACTCCTCACCTGCGCCTACAACTCCCACAGCGGTGCTCTAGAAGTAGCCCACACCATAGGGTAGCAACGCATCCACCACTAATCCTCTCACCGAAGTCCAAGGCAACAAATTACCCTGGATCGCCTGCAACGCTCCACCTCGATACAACATCCCCCTCCTCCGCAGCCACTGCCAGGATGTCTACGACCGCATCATCTACGCACCACAAAGCTACCGCAAGCAAGGCTGGCACGGTATCAACACCCCCGAGCCATTGACCGAGGAGTCAGACGACTGTGTTGTGAGATTGGAGACCAATTACCGCGATCAGTCGGACACCTTTTCTCGTGCTCTCATGGCTCATGTTGGGTTGCATATCTCGCAGCAGTGCATCTTGGGCGGTGCTGCGAGTATTGGAAGCAAAGGGTTTTGTGAGTCGAATATTCTCAACATCGGTCAACCCAGCTTGCGCGTCTCATGAGCTTTGGGACATACCCAACAGGAGCATAACCTAGCTTCAGGAAAAACACTGACTCGGAACATGTAGACATCAGTGTTACAGGGATGGTTCCGGCGAAGATGTTGGAGAACGGTACAACAGTGGTTTCCGAGACTTCGACGGCAGAGGCTGCAACGGCATAATAGGCGATGGAGAGGGAATGGGAATTATATACGCAAACGATATGTTAGTGGGAAAGACTGCGTACTGAGAAAGCGTTCTTGTGCCATGCTTGGGACATCTACAGTAGACTATCGAAGTCCAATGAATAATAGCGCTTAACAACAACAATGTAGTAGATACTCAAAATCGCCATCAGGAGCAAATCTGAACGATATCGCAACCCCCCCCATGCAGCTCTACCACCTCACATAAGAGCGACCAAGCAATCCCACCCATCAACATTACCCATCCCAGCCCTCACCCCACCCATCCACTCCCTCCTCTCCTCCCCCCTCCCACCCCAAAGCCCCCAAGAATCCCCCCCCCACACCCCATCACACATCACCACCACGCCATCTCCTCTCCCTCCCCATCCAGTAGCCCATCCTCCTCCCTCGCGCCTCTTTCCCCGCTCCTCACCCATAGAAATGCCTTCTATCGCTTCTTTCATCGCGGGAAGAGGCAGGGGTGGAAAGGCGGGCGTGGGCTGGTGAGGGCAGTCTCAGCTGATGTTGAGGGGTGGTGTGGGTGAGGGCGTATTGGAATGGGGGGAGAGGGGGCGGGTGAGAGGGGTTGGGAGGGGGGGGAGGGGCTGTGTATAGGGAGGGGGGCGAGAGGGGTCGTGTATAGGGAGGGGGCGAGTGAGATGTCAGTGAGATGTAACATCGGGGCGTGGGGGGTAGAGATGAGGTGAGTGAAGGGGGAAGGGGAAAAGGTGTGGATAGGTGCAGAGAGGAGGGGAAGGTGGGAATCGGGGACAGGGAGGTAGGGGATGGGTGAGGAGGGGAAGGTAGGAGCAGGGGAAAGGGAGGTGGTGGATGAGCGACGCGGAAGATGGGCGAGAGGAGATGGGAAATGAGTTGAGTGGTGTAGAATCAGGTAAGGAGGTACGTGGGTGGGAGGTATGTCGATTGAGAAGTGGATAAAAGGTGTGACGAATAACGGTGGCGTGCAAGAGGTTGTTTTCTTTTATCACAGATGAAACCAAATCCTCACCGAGAATTATCGCTCTGGGAGATGCTGTATTATCATTGTGTCGCAGCCGCAAGCGAGGATACGGTAGGTAGGTATATACAAGAAGAACAGATACTATGCGCATGCTCTCCTTGCGCACCGCTCGTAGAGCCAGATTCGTATCCTAAATCTTTTTGAACATGATACGTGATTTATTTCGCTTTCTTCCTGTGTGAGCTTTGAGCGAGGTGAGGAGGTGGGAGATGGTGGTAATGTATGTTGATTCGTGCTTGGCTCGTTGGTGGATGGTCTGTGCGGGCGCATAAAGCGGCTGCATCGAGCGGATCTCGGAGGGCGGGGAAGGGTGGTGATGATCTTGGTGCGGGTTTTGTATTCTTTAGTGTCATGAATGGTCGTTGCTGTAGCGTGGGTATCGTGTTCATAGGAAGCCAGACTCGGATAGTAATCTGCAAAGGAGCACCCACGATCAGCTTTATTCCCTTTCCTTCCACTAACTGGAAAGCATCGCCCCGATAAGTGTCCTCACGCCACCGGATGTAGAAAAGGAACGCCTCTTCCCCCCTACCGGAACACCTATACAACATCACACATCAACCAACGAGACCAAGCTCAACCAACCTCGTAATCTTCTCGTCCTCCCTCTCCCGTGGCTCCACCTGCAGACTCTTCTCGTACATCTCGTGCACGTCCCCCGCCGCTTGCATGTTACTGAGTATATAATCCTGCAGGTCCGCCACTGATTTCAGGGGGTAGGGAACATTCTGGTATTGCTGGATATCGCGGATTACTTCGGCGGTCTTGGCTCGCTTGGCGAAGTTGATGAGGTGGGTGCGTTTTATGACTGAGGGGATGCCGTCTTCGATGAAGGTGAGGTCGGTGAGGTAGACGCCTATATAGCCACGGGAAAAGAATGGGTGAGCTTTTGTTTTTGGGTAGTGGTGTGAGTAGGGAGAAAGGAAGAGCACGGGGAAAGGTAAAAGCAGGGGGAGGGGGGTTTACCAAAGAAAGGGATGCAAGGCGGGTTGGCGAGATGCAGAGTTTCGCGGTATTCTCCAAAGTTCTTGGTGCTGCCCATTAGGCGGCGGAGGGCTTCGAGGATGGTCATGGTGCGGGCATTGACTTGAGCCCAGGTGCGGCTGAGGCGGTGGATGGGTGCGGTGCCGAGGGCGGAGATAATGGATGTGAGGGTCGAGAAGTTGTTCATTGAGCGGCATTTCTAGGCCAAGATCAGTGGGCTAGTCTTGGTCAATTTGCTTTGCGAGTTAAAGGACTTACGTCTGCGACAGAGACGAAGTGTTTGATGACTACGACTCGCTTTCGGACGTCGGATTGAGTCAGGATCATCTCGGCGACCCAGTTGGTCAGTTGATTGGAGTGGAGGATGAGAGCTTTGACGTTGGCCGCTGGTTCGGGGTCTTCGGGCGGCACTTTCTTCTGCCATGTCTTGTTAAGGCACTCTGTAGGCTTGATCTTTCCGTATAGTCTTGACTCGATGATCGTCAATTGTCTCGCAAATTCGGTCGCATCGATGTCGAGGAACTTAAGCTTCTTCATGTTCTTTGGGATTATCGGAGTCGGCGTAGAAGTGCTCGGCGTAGGAACCATTTTCTTGGCAGTGGTGTCTTGACCACGCAGCCTTTGCTCTACTGCGTGCATCAAGGGACCGGATCCGGGGGTATTCGTCGTTGCTATCGAATCCTTTGCGAACGAGAAGACCCTCTGCAGCAGCTGACGACTGGCCGGGTCGTTATTCTCCATCCAGTAGTTGTCAAACCAGCTTTTGAGGATGTTGACGACTCGAAAGCGGATCGGTTTCTGCTTTTTGTCTACCCACATTTTGTAGTCCTCTTCCGAAATACCTCGCGGAGGCTGAATGCTGAAGCGCCTGACCAATAGCTCAAACAGCTCAGCAGCCGTTGTGAATGATCGATAAGTTAGCAAGAATGTAGTGTTGAAGTCGGAATCTAGCCTGTCGTGCCTTGTCAACTGCTCGACCAGAGCCATCAAAGTGCCGCCACGAAGTTGAGGGGGCCTAGACTTGTCGTCGTACGCGATCTCTCCTTCTAAATCGAGCTTTAGGAAGGGCGGCGTATCGTCCAAGTCCCTACCAGGTAGCATGGGTGAAGGAAGTTCACCGAAGAACTTCTTGACCTTGGAGTTGTCCTTTCGATGGTAGTTGTCTGGATTGACGTCTATGCCTTCGCTGTAGGACTGTGAGTGTCCCATGTCCGCTAGGTGGGGCCTTTGCGAATGCTTTGAGGCATTAAATAGGTTCGACCCAGAATATCCTGAGCCTCCATCCGTGTTTGGCCGTGAGGGTGGTTCTACTTGTGCATCTCGCATCTGCTGTAGGGTCGAGGAATCCTGAGGCACAACATCAAGAAGTAATTGGAGGGAGAAGCCAGCTTGTGATGTACATGTCTCCAGCTGCTTCAGTATGTTACGGACTTCATTAAGACGATGATCGAGCGGATCGCCCCTTTGTTCAGCCCACTCGTCCGCTAGAGGAGCAGCCACTGCTTGACAGGCGACCATGAGCTGCATGGCTAAATCGTAGATTCGCTGCTTCTGCGAGCTGAAATCGTTGAGCTGAGGATCCTGGATCGACGATCTCAGCGGTGCAAGGTTGATAGATTCCACTGTTATCATCCATGGCCGGAAGAAGTCAATGACCTTCCCTGCCCCGTTGCAGATGGTATTCGCCAATTGCTTGTGCCTGTAAGGCGTGATAAGCTTCTCTGATATCACCAGATGCTCGTCTAGCCGCCGGATACTAGATACGATCAGTTGTTTCATCTCGTCCATCCTTTTGAGGAGGTTGCCATCCAAAGTTGCGTTCGGCTCAACGATCGCCTCATAATCGTCTTGATCCATGAAGGATGTCGTCAACATAGGATCCCTAATTTCCATGTTATTGTTCTGCCAACTTCCTCCATTATTGCTTCCCATCACAAAGCCCGGTACAAGCCGGGGGATTTCTTCGCCTCGCTGCGAGCGCGCCACTTCCACGTATCCGTAGACGCCGTGCAGTACTCCTTCAGCCTCTTGCAGGCACTTTGAGTAAGAGTCTGGAGCTGGAAAGTCTGCTGCCGCGATGTGTGACGAGAGGACGAGCTTCGAGAATCGCGACATCATGTCTCGGAAGTGGGGGTACAGCGCTTTGTTGGTAGAGATGATCGAAGGGTTGCCAGAGTGGTTATCCGTGGTCCCCGAGGCAGCGGCTAGAAGCATGCGCAGGTGATCCGAGATGTCCTCGGCTCTTCGTACGTACTCTGAGCGGTCAGTGTTGTTGATCGCTTGTCCGTAGAGCTCCACTGATTTGCGCATGTTCTCCACCAGCTTGTTCCACGTCAACGGCGCGGTATTTCCATCGTCGAAGAACGACCGAGGAATTGCAGCGGCGGAGACTTGACCAAGTGGATTGCTGGTGAAGGAGGTAGACGTGTTCCCTAGAGCAGACATTGATGCCGAAACCTGATGCACAGCGCTTGTCGACATGTTGGAGTACTCGAACTCTGTCGGGTCTTTTCGATTGCGCAAGACTGGTGAAGCATTCAAGGAGTCTGTAGAGGCCGCCGGCGATGCGCCATCTGATATGTACGAACGCCTTCTCCGATGTCCTGTCCAACGCGACGCAAGCATCTGCGAGTCTCCCATTTCCGACGCCGAGTCTTCGAGTTCGGATGCCGATTCTATCTGCTCAATGCCTCCTGCCAACATTTCGGGTGGTGGTCGTGTCTGGTCAGGAACATTAATGTTCATGCGATCTCGGGGGCCCTGCTCGTTGATAGAGGTAGGTGTCTCAAGCGGGAGTTCCATTGTGGAGACTCCAGTGAGCGTGTTGAAATAGAATAGCCTTCCATCTGGTGTAGCTTGCGGTATCCAAAAGGCGGCCTGGTCCTCCTTCTCCTCCCCATCTCCAAGCGACATATGTGCTCCATGGTTTCTCGAACGATCTTGAATATCCGATTGCTCGTCATCTTCATACTCGTCGTCCGTTCCATCGGCTGAGACGTCGCTTGTGCTTGTTGTCAGTAGCGGGGCCCCTCGAGGTCCCACATCGTCCGGACCAGTGACGACCACGCAGTAGTTGCTAGGAAACCATCCCCGCACTCCGTTGATGATCCCATCCCACCAGCCACTAGCGAGTTGTGTGATGACCTGTATTGTATCGCCCTGACGAAAGCTCAGGCTTGTTCTATCGTCGGCTTCGTAGTCGTAGAGTGCCCTGACGTACATGCCCGCCGGCGCCGCTGTACTCGGCAGGCCGTTCATGCCCGTTGACTGCGCTCGTCGCCTAGAGGATGATCCGCCTGCGGTTCCAAAATGACGCTGCGCTGCGGTCTCATCTATGGTGGCAGCCTTGCGCAACGGAGCGCCTTCGGTGTACTGAAAGGCAGCGCTGAAAACGCCAGGTTTCCCGTTTGCATTGGACCTCGTATTGATGGTCAGAGGGGTCACGGTATCCTTGGTGTACATGTTGCTCCGCCGCAGCCTAGGCGGAATCGTGAGCGGCGGGAGGCTGTCGCAAAGTCATAAGTGAAGCAGTGAAGACGTGAAGTCGTTGAAGTCGCGCTACAGCCTGGCAAAAGTACCTCGTCTCCTGGAGAGGGATCGAATGTCAAAAGGTCATCCGGGCAAGGGAGTTGGGAGCGATAGGACGTTGATAGGTCTATCTTGCTCGCGCGGAAAAGCAGCCTCAAGCACCGATCCTCGAGCCTTCAGTGGTGGTGAGAGCTAATTCGTCGCCTGTTCGAGGAGTCCCGCAATTCATGGGCAAACGAGGTGCAAGCCTAACTAGGTTCAAGCACATAGGGGGTCTGGAGAACAGAGACAAGATGACAGTACTCAGTGGAGGGAAGGTGTAAGGCGGAGGATTCTACGGGGAGTACAGTGCCACCCTGGTGCAGCCAGATCCATGTGAATCACTGGCGCGGAAGCGTTGAGGTAGCCGATTTGTAGGGTCCCCTAAAGTACTCTAAGGCGAGGGGGAAAGCTCTCAAAACCTTGCGTGGTAACCTTCAAAGCTCTCCACCTGTCTAAGGTAGCCTTCACGCTATCCTTCACTAAACTCCTGTCCAATCGATGGTCCGTGACACGTTCACAAGTGGCCAGTGTGCTCGGGCCTGACTGAGATTAGTACGCGATGCATCTACCTCATAGGAACAATTGGAGAAGGTATCACCTCGTCCCTCCTTGATTATGCCATCAGCTGGCACGAACGGATGATGATATGAGCGTAAAGTAGACTCTTCAACGGTTTGCCTCTTTGGCACAGGGTGTCTCTGATGGATTTATTTGTATTTCGTAAGAGCCAAGGCGTGAGAGCCCTCATTGTCTCACGTGGCGAGCGCAGAGCACACTCAATACTTTCGCAGGCAACCATACTTCTATTTCAGTAAATGTTACTGTAAGTCTTACATTTTAGGATGATGGGAGCTTATCCTCGTAACTATTATAAATTGAGAGGCTACGTATTGAATCGGCAGCCCTGCCAGCTATTTCAATTGGATCATGTTCTGATTCTATGCTTAATTCCAAAGACATATGCTCGATATGAATTGCTAGCATCGAATTTATCTAGGCTCTAGCTGAGGAGTTAAATTTGATTTCTCTCCAGCATTGCCTGTTGCCTAAGAATTTCTTTTACACAGATTTCCTACTTGATGGCCAAGCAAGATGACGATAGTACCCGTATTCATTGTGCTTGATCCAATACTCATTCATGGAACAGCTGAAAACCTGATTTCCCAGACGGAGTAGGGTCATTCATGACTAGGAAAGGTAGTCATGCAAACACTCGGACGAAACCCTTTTCTCCATGATATAAAGATCCCAGGTGATCGATCGAGTCTCACTACTAACACCGTCGCATCGGCACCTCTCTGCAAAAACCTGCGGGTCTGCACCCAAGTCATTGTTGTTAAGCAAACGTTTCTATTTGGCAAAGTTGTCAGGCGATTGATGGTTGACAAAAGAAAAATTACACAATAGTCGCGGGAAACCTTTAATGCAGCAAATGTGTAACAGAGGGTCAACAAAGGGGTACTTCTATGTGGACGAGATCTTGACTTCTTCGTTTTAAGTCTTCTAGAAGGCGGCCCATGCAGATCGCATTTGAGATCGGCGGTGGGGTCGGACTCCATTTCAAAAAGCGATGCCACAGAACAATGTGAGGGTGTCGGCGGTCACAACATAAAAAGCTGCTGCTTGGCGAACAACCTCCCGATTCGAATCTCGAGTCGGGAAATCCTTGATTCCTCTTAGCCGGCCAATCTTTATTTTGTCATCCTTTGTAGCAGTACTGGTGCCAACTCCTTTTGCAGGTAGCTGAATGACATTTCAGCACTGTCATTGGGCGGAAGATGTCGGACCCGCGGAATCGGGACGCCCAAGGGACTGGGTTTGACTGCTTTAGCCGGCTTCTCCATCGTACCTAAACTAGTGGCTCTTGGCTGCACTGCACTCTTCCGCGCCCTCAGTCGTTGCGACGATGGCCAACCTCGTAATCGGAAGCTGTGCTACAGTAAGACCATATCAAGAGCTGTTATCCATCGAACCTGCTACCCCGCTTGGAATATCGAGACGACTCTCATGGACCTCGTTGCAGCGTACTTTTTATTTCGATAATAAAATAAGCCAACCCAGCGTCGCCAGCCGACACGCGAGAGACAAGGTTCATGGAGCAACTAGGAGTAGCGCAGTTCGGTTTCGATCGACTTGGAGGCTTGGAGCCTGCAACTTACGTCAGGAATCTTGTTTATAGAACGAAGGCGGATTGGGATTTGGGACCAGATGAAGTACTTCTATGTAGAGGTCCATGATCTCAGGAAGTGGTAACGGCTGGCCAACGAAGCTTGCCGAGGTGGATCTTTGCCCAGCGGCGGTGGCCACACGCCACAGGGCAATATACGGAGTAACAATGGTACCCCTAGGCTGGCACCAACGTCGCTGATACGAGATGTCGATCTTGCCAGCATGCATCTTGCAGTGGACTGCATCAATCTGGCAGGAAAACTTGCATATCCCCGTCTGTGAAATCAGTGCTCCTAATGCGACAGCGAGCCCTCGGACAGACCGCTAAAAGCGTGTATTCCTCTTGTCGGGAAAGATCAACTTGATAAAGAAGATCAACAAGTCCACGGGGCCCCAACATCACTGTTCCGGTGTAGATGAGCATGCGATCGTAATTGTGATTCAAAATCATACGTTTATGGCCCTCCAGACACATAAACATCAGAGCGTCACTAGAGCCCACTAAATCAAAGATTTGAATGTGGCATGTCTTTATTGGGGGTTTTCGCAGTTCGAAATACCTTCAACATAGGCCGTTTACCTTGCTGTATCCATTGCCGTGACCGATACAGGACTGCAACTGTGGCAACGTAATCAATGGAAGACAACCAACAACAATCATGGGGAGTCTGTCATTACCATCATGATGTCTTCGCGTTTGTCGACCCCGCCATCTTTGTGGCACCCCTGGCAAATTACTCTACTGCTGGAACCCCCTCGAGCCCCTATAATCCGCGAAATTGAACCCCTCGATACCGCTGACTTCCCCCGCCAACCCCCAAAAAGTATCCAGGCCCATCCTCCTTCCCATCCATAGCAAACATACTGCCCATTGATACCAAAAGCTTCGTCTTCCAAAGAGTAATAACAACTCATCTCTCTTGCCCACAACACATCCACCGTTTATCTTAGACAGCCGCTATCCAGAAGAGTCCTAGTTTAGCGACCCGAACCCACTTTATTATCACTCGACGAGACTCTCCCCTCATCCTTCATGACCCAGCCATTACGTCTGGCGCACTCCCTGGACACCGGCGACAATTCAAGGCCAGATTCTACTCGAGCACGAGGCAGGATCTGATCATCACTTGCAAACATGCCCGCTACAGCGACGGCCTCTCCGACCGCTTCCGCTAAGACATCCTCCGTACCAGAGAAGAAGTACAAGTGTACCTACTGCAACCGGGCGTTCTCGCGAAGTGAACATCGCAGCAGGCATGAGAGGAGCCGTTCGTATCCCTTCTTTGTTTACTTCCAAACACTAGCACAATTGTGGGGCATGGTGGGGTGACCGAGTCTCACCCCTCTCTTCAGCCTCCTCACCATTCATCGGTCAAACCACTGGCTAACATTCCATCGCAATACAGACACCAAAGAGCGCCCATTCAAATGCATGAAATGTCGCAGTACCTTCGTGCGCCGAGATCTCCTGCTCCGACACGATCGCACTGTTCATGCCAAAGATGGCGGAGTTCCCCTCGTCAGCGAAGTCAAGAGAAGACCAGGCGCAAAGGCTGCTACTGCTGCTACTGCTGGACCTTCGAAGCAGTCCATGGAATTGGATCCGGCGACGCTGGAACAGATAGAGGCAAGCAGCGATGGTATGGTTGATCTTGAGACTGCTGCGATGTTGATGACCGACCTTCATCACAAAGCTACTGCCGCCATGGCCAACCAAGACGACGACATGAACGACAATCCCGCCGCATACTCCCCTGATCACACTACGATGTTTGATACGTCGGTGCCGTATCTTTCGAGTGCGGTGCCGTTGCCTCAGATGCCGTGGGATACTTTCATGTCACAACCGGTAACTCAACCCAAAGCTCACTCAGTTTCTTCTAGTATTTCTGGTTCGCAAGATTCTCAAGTGTCACAGCTCTCTTTTAACTCCACGAGTACCGTCCAGCCGCATCCGAACCAACTCCCTCCGCTTATGGAGAGATACCCTTCGGGCGGTGACGCACTCGCCCCATCCGTACAGTCAATCGCTAACTCTATGCCATTATCTGGACCGGCAACGCCGAACGGACTTTCGCCATACCCTTTTTTGACTGGACCGGTGTCTCCTGTCGATTACCGACGTTCACCGGGTCCAAGCCAACCACTGACAACACCCACAGCGCCGCAGCTTAAGTCTGAAGAGGAATTCGACTCCATGCAACAAAACATGAAGCAATGCGATAACGAAGGATCGACCCAATCCAGTTTCTCATCTCAGAGCCTTGACGATATCAATACATACCTGGCTTCATACTTCAACCTCTTCCATCACCATCTTCCATTCCTTCATCCCGAATCTTTCAAACCTGGCGAAGTATCACCGGCTTTACTGCTCTCAGTCCTGTCTATTGGAGCTCTGTACACCTTTAATCAAGATAAAGCCTTCCTGTCGCATATTGGATCCAAGTCGTTAGTGAATCAATTCCTGCAGACTAAGGAGAGCTTCGACTCACGCAAGTGTCCGCTATGGCTGATGCAAAGCACGCTTTTGAATATGATATTTGCTAGCTGGAGCGGCGATGCGAAAGGTCTGGAATGGGCATGTTCAATCAAGAGTCTGTTGACTAATGTCAGTTTTTCCCGTTAATATCTGGACGATCAAGACTAATACTTGTGCAGATGGTTGCCGGCAATCGATATGAGATGAAGCTTCGTTCAGAAGCAAGAGCAGGCGCACAGCCGAGTCATACGGAATGGGTCGAAGACGAGGGCTGCAGGCGCACTTATTATGCCGTGTATATCTTCCTCGGCATGCTTACACTAACCTACAACCATACACCAGCGATCAGCTTCAATGAGTTCGATACCTTCGACCTTCCGTCGTCCGAATCGCTCTGGAACCTCGAGGTATCAGATGAGGATTCATGGCGTGACAGTCTTACGGCTTCGACTATCATCACCGTGAGAGAAGCTCACGATAGTCTGTTTCAAGGAGAGGCTGTCCGATACAGCGCTTTCGCCACACGCGTTATGATCAACGCTTTGTTCCTTGAAGTATGGTATCATAAGCGCAGCTTCGAAGCTCTACAGGACGTTGTGACTGAATACAAGCTTCGTCTTGCCCTTGAAACCTGGGAAAAATGCCTGGAACAGTGCGAGCCCGAGACTATTGTTGTGCAGCTGAACGCACCCCACAAAGGTCATCCCCTGATATTCAACTCTATGGCTGTCTATCGAAACACTCGTGCACGACTGGAAGTCGACTTAAAATCGATCCAAGAGGCTCTACGTTACCACGATCAGTATGAAGTCGCTGCAGCAATGAGTGCTGCAAGAGATAAAGTGAAGCGGTCAGAAGAGATGATCAAAGTGATCCAAGAATGCTACAATTGCATTGAGATCGTTGCTATGCAAGGTATCAAGTGGGTCGGCAGGACATGCGCGACAAACTGGAGCGTCGAACATCCGTTATGTGGCCTAGATCTTATAGTCATCCTTAGTCTCTGGCTTTACCGTGTGGAGAACGACGAAGAGCGAGCCACGGAAGAGGAGTGCAGCATGTACAACCAAGTCCGGAATCTGTTCGGCGACGAGCCAGTTGGAACGAAGATGAGTTCGACCGTCGCGCATCTGTGGGGAAGTATGCTTGATGAGGTCGTGGTCTGGGGGTGAGTCACACTTTTCGAACCTCGATCACAGCTAATACTAACGCGAATAGAATCACCAAGCTCATGGGCGAATCCTTCAAACTACATTCACAAGCCCTCGCCGGCTACGAGGACGCCGTAGCCTCAGGAACTGTCATCACGACACCGACGATGTCTTCCGCAGACGTCCTCGGCATCGAAGCAGCATACTGATATCTCACCTCTCACCTTAACGATGCTACGACTTTCCTTCCAAGACTCAGCTATGCTACACTAACATAGACTGAACTTGGCGTCCCCCCTCTCTTCCTGACACCAAACCGCACACGGAGACGCCCACGCTTGCCATCTAATCTGCCTCTCCAACCGGCAGGCTCATCCCTCTGGCTGGTCCTGCGAGATACTGTCTTGGGGCAAGGGAGATCTGAAACCTTAATGCCATATTGCTTTTCAAGAGATACCTTGTTCGCTACTAGAGCTTTTCCTTTCGATTGCAAACTTTTTGCCCTTGTTGAATCGATGCTTTGTGCCTCGCTCCAGCAAAGCGGGGCGCACAGAGAGCTAGCCCCTCCTACTGTGTAGACACAATAAAGATACAGGGGCGGTGGAAGGGGGAGTGAAGAAGGGGAAGCGTGGGGAAGGAGGGTGTGCCGACAATTCGAGCTTGTTCCCCTAGAAATCTATGTACGATATCTTGAATGAACGGCCCTTTTTGAATTCAGGCCGAAAACCAAACCATAGCAAAGAAAGCCGGTAGCATAACTGAGAGTCCAGGGTGAGAAGACCTACGCAAGTCGTTGTCTTTTCTACTCTGGTGATGAAGTACCTACTTTACTTAGAATCAATTCCAGACCCTCCAGTGGCCCTAGCTCGCTTGATGTCTATTCTACGTATCAGAGGTTCTGTGCACCGTTTTGCTGTCACCAAGATCTTGTCATAGTCGACCACACAGTGCCAAGTGCCATATTCACCAGGCTTTCACTTCATCAAACAACAGTCCTCCTACCTAACCAAAAGTGAAGATGGAGTACGTTGTAAATTCATACCAGACCTCCCTTTGTCTCTCAAAGGATCAACCCACGTATCAGATGCGCAGCACCCATTGGCTGTGTGGTTTCAGACCACATCTTCCAAACATTTACGATTGACACGGCAATGGCTCAAATGATCCTTCGTATCCCAATTCTATGAACTCTGGCATTGAGCTCGCCAAACCATGACGACTATTCAAAGCAACTACGGCGCCTTGGACGGCAGCGGCAAACACCATCGGCGAACCCCCACCACTCCCTTCGCTCGCGCATCACGACGGAAACCTCGAAGGTCAGTACGGCAGTCTACTGAGTGTACTACAATCGAGGCTGATTGAAGTGTCAGATGGCCACTCGCTCTTAGATTCATCAAAGGCGCCATTCATGGAGCAATCATAGTCCCCGTGGTCTTCCACGCTCTCTTCGCTGCCCTCATCGTCTTTCTCGATCAGCACCATGCGGGAAACCTGGGCTTACCAGCTAGCATCGTATGCTTCCAGTCCATCATCTTCATTACATAAGCTGACAATATCTCCTCTCAGATACCCTCCCTATCCATTGTCGTCGGTCTTATGCTTGTACCTCCCCACACCCCCAAAACCCTCTCTCATTGACACTTACCCCCCATCCCCCAGGTCTTCCGTAATCAAACCTCCTACAACCGCTTCTGGGACGGCCGCAACCACCTCACCGTAATCATAACCTCCGTCCGCAACCTCACCCGCTCCTTCCTCGCCTGCAGTCAATACACTTCTCCCGACCAAGACATCCACCAAACCTCCCCCTCCGACCGCCACGACACCGAGCGCGCCATCCGCATTCTCATCGCGATCCTCTACGCTGTGAAGAACCACCTGCGCGCCGGTTGGGGCGCCGCCATCGTGCCCGGCACTGCCATCTCCGACAGCACCGGCGATGCAACGTTGAAGCCAGAGTACAGCGAGCTTCTACCGAATGGACTGAAGGGGCTAGACGACAGGGGATTGGGACTACCGCTACAATTGACGTTTCTGGTGGAGGGGTATATCAGGAGGGGGTTTGAGAGGGGCTGGTTTCATGCGCCGCAGGCGAGCCAGATGCAGGTGCAATTGAACACGCTGACGGATGCGTTTGGGCGGATGGAGACGATTAGACTGACAAGTGTGCCGGTGGCGCATCTGTATGTCTTTCCTTTCCCCTCCACTCTCACCCCCAATCATATCTTATCCGAATCTCCTTACGAGTGGACAGAGGAGTCAAGTCTAGCAAGTACTAAACGACTAATCTCTGACAGGATCCACCAAAAACAAGTCCTAGCAACCTTCAGCATGATCCTGCCCTTCGCACTCGTCTCCCAGATGGCATGGTGGGCCGTCCCCATCGTCGTCCTCGTGACCTTCACCCTCTACGGCATCGACGGCATCGCCAGCCAGCTCGAGGATCCGTTCGGGTTCGATAGGAATGATATCAAGATGGATAGTATCGTGGAGGACATCCGCGAGGAGATTGCGGTCATGGTCGAAGAGTGGAAGCGGGTGGGGGATCGAGGAGGAGAGATGTTTCTGGGCTTGGGGGCTTGAGCGGTCGCGGCGCTGGGCTTCTCGTGCGTCGACTTCAGCCATCTCGGATCCTAATCTCGAGACCTTGCCTGGGCCAGCTAGGTGAAAGAGGCGACACGTTCGATTCCATCTGTGCAATGACCAAGAGGCCAACCTGAGTGCTTGGGCCTCGATATCGCGCCCCTCCTTATTCCCAGCCAAATGCAGAAAAGCGCGGTAACGATACCGCCTTCTTGGAAGCCCGGCGACGGGATGGGACCACGGCAGGGTTGCATTCGGAGGTTTCGTCCATTTTCTTCCTTGACGGAGATGTAGTGTTGGCGTAGAAAACGTGTTGAGGTGTACGGAATCGTGACATGAGATTTCGAACGATTGTTGCGCACGCTGGATTTGACCTTTTTTCTCTCTCTCTCTCTCTGACCCCCCCCCCCCTCCTTCTCCCTAAATCTTCCTATATCAACCCAAAAACTCAGTCTCCATCCACGTCCACAATCTGAATTGCACCCGCAAGCCAACACCCCCCTGTATCTCCTGTGAGACCGAGCTAGGTGACTGCAGTAGAGCGGTATAATCACTGCTCAGGCATCGGAGCCGGAGGAGAGGGTCTCGTAAGAGTATACAGTAGGCGACACTCGAGTGTCCATCGTTATCCCTCATGATACTGGACATACATGTCTGTCTGTAGGAAGGTCAAGATCGGAGTTTACGAGCTTGGTAAATGGTTTTTTATCTAGTTCTGGTATCTAAGATCGAATCTCGTCTTTGGATATTTCATATCAATATCTTCGATACACCATCTTTCAGGCCCCGCTAAGTCCACATCATTTATCCCCCCCAAGATTCGCAACCCCGCCTCCAACGCGTCGCTGACCAAAAATCGTCTTTCCACGTCTTGACACCCAATTCACACCCCCCTCCCTCCCTACCTTCCTGCCCAGCTAATTCCCCTCCGGCACCCACCACCCCTTCCACGCCCCCCAATCCCTCGCACTCGCCCCCTTCAAATCATCCACATTCAGCACATCCACCCCCTCCTCCACCAACACCTCCCACAGCCGATTCCGCAGCCCAATCGGCCAAAACGGCAGCTCCCAGTACCTCACCTTCAGTCCCCGGTAATGCGCGCCCCGGATCTGGGCGCGCAGCGTAGTGAGCTGCGTTGGCGCGAGGTGGCCCGTTTCGGGGATGGGGGAGCCGAGCGCGGGGGCGATGGCGGCGGAGGCGTAGAAGGAGTTGAGGGGGGTGTAGGTCTCGTTGGAGGAGGTGGAGGAGGACATTTCGGAGAGGGGGGCGTCGAAGAAGATGTCGTGGTGGGGGTTGGTGGTGAGGAGGTGGAAGGGGGTGTTGCCTGTGCCGACGACGGTGATGGGGCGGGTGGTGAGGTGCGAGGTGTTGGTGGAGGAGAGGAAACCGCGGGAGCGGAGGGGCTGGAGTGCGGAGAGGAGGTGGGGCCAGAGGGTTTCGCCGTCGGTTTTGAGGTCGATGAGGAGGACTAGGGTCTGCTCTGGTGTGGTGTCGAAGACGCCGTTGAGGCTTTGGGTGCCGTTGAAGAAGGATGTGGTTGGGTTTTGGCCTTCGAGGATCTTAAGAAGAGGGTCGATGTAGAGGTTCTTGAGTGTTCGGTTTTGCGTTAGGCTGGCGGTGTCGTGCCCGACGTAGAGCTCGTCGTCGTTGTCGAATTTCCAGATGTCGGCTTCGACGCTGATGCAGCCAGCTTCGAGGGCGCTGTAGAGGGGCGCCATGCGCCAGTAGTCGTTGTGGGAGTGGCAGGGGATGGGGCGGATGTCGCGGGTGAAGTCGGTTGGGTAGTGGGAGAGGCCGAAGCCGATGTGGCCGGGTGTGCCCCAGTGTTGGAGGATGCGGTGGAGTGGGGAGGGAGAGATGTGGAACAGGATATGGGTGAGGAGGACGATGAGCTGGAAGATGCCGCTGTAGAATCGAAGTCAGCAGTCATATCACAAGATTGCCTGGATGTCTCCCAGGTCTTGATCAGTTATCAAGAGTGGACAGCAAGTTGAGCAGTCATAGCTCGCTGCCAGACCGTGAAGCCTGAGGACCGGCATCGCCCTTGGCCGTCGAGGGAAGGGATCTCACAGTAACAGCAGTATTCCCCCACCAATCCTCATACATCTCCGCGACGCTTTCCGTCTCCCCACCATTCTCTTCTCGCAATCAAGGCAATCCGCTCCTTCGTTCTGCCCTCCTTTCCGCTTCCAGCGCAAACGCGATGGCCGGATGTATGCAACCACACGCTCCCACAACGATCTTTTCCCGTAATCTGCGTCTTCCAATTGCATCCCGCTCTCCAGCAGTGTCGAAGAGTCTGACTGTTCCGATCTTGGCGACTCGTCGTCGTCTTCGTGGGGCATGTCCGGTGGAGAACGAGCAAAGTGTGATTGTTGTAGAGGCACATAAGCGGTTGATTCAGCCCGGTGAGGCCTCTTGAAGTCGGACATCTCGGGATGGGTGCTGAGAGGTTCGGAAGCTGACGGTCAACGAGCAAACTGCCTCATGGAGCCGGTGGTCGTTGAAAAGTTTGTGCAAGCCATTGCAAGCCACCACAACGATTGCCGTGGAGCTGAGGCTTGGAGGACTCGATATCTAGTAGACGATTTGATATGCTATAATCACATACTGCATGTTATGAAGGAATGACGTTCTTCCATGAAGAGTGAGCTACAGCCTCTGTGACAGCTACCAAGCAAACGGAAGGTATCTCAATCTGACCCCTGCAAGCGCCGCCCCACCGCCAGTATAAATTTACTTATCTCTCCTTTCAATCCCGTTATGCCTATAATGATATACCATCAGCTCTCTCAAAAAACGTCCTCTTGACTAAATAGTCTGGCTACATACCAACCGCGCAAGTACCTTAGGGGTATCATTGATTAGATAATCAACGCAGCAGAGGCATCGGATTAGATGAACAGGATTAGTTTGATAAAAGTCCTCGAGGTTTTTGAGGGAAGATTTGGGTGAACGACATGACGAAGATAGCAGAGGGAATAACCACGACATATGCTTTAGAAACTATTGAAAGACGTTTATACGTATTAACGTTAAGCGCATCTCTAGAAATATATTAGAGATTGCTATTCAAATTGACGAGAATGCAAATAAATTGATTAACTTTTTCTTATTAAGATTTTCGTTCTTTGTCGTTCGACGACTTATAACTTTTAAGCTTAGACTATTATTTTGTTAAGTAAATTCTTAAATAACAAATGTATTTTTACTATAGATTGATCGTCGAATCGAGTTTCGATTTCAACTTTAGAAATCGACTTGACTCGACGATTTCAATATTAAGAATTGATTCGAAATTTAATTCGATTTCTATTATTTTGAAATCGACTCGATTCGACTCGACTCGATTTTCGATTTCAATATTAGAAATCGAATCGAATTGTCAAAAAATCGAAAATAACATTATTATGTTAAGATTTTTTATTTTTGAATATATGTTATTATAATTTTGAATTTTTCGTCAAAGTGTTAAGTAGTATGCTTCGACACAAAAGCTACGCTTGCTTATATTATCTTAAAATAACTTGCTTAAACTAGTTGTTGCTTGCATTACTCTTTTGTATTATTTTTTTATTTTCGAGTTATTTTTTCGAATTATTAAAGAATATTATTATACTATGTTTGTATTTTTGTTTGCAAAATGTCGAACTCTTTAAAAGTTTCAAATCAATTATTGTTTTTAAACGAAAAAAATTCTAGCAAATCTATTTTTCGCGACTTATTATTTAGTAACTTATATCTTAATTAATTTGCGAGTTAATTTAATTAAGATTTTCTTACTTTTGCTTTTGATAATAAAAAAAGAATTCTTCGCAAAATAATAAATAAAATATTTATCAATTATTTACTACTTATTTTGAAAGAGAAGAACAAATATATTAAATAAAGTTCAAATACTAATACTCAATTTCAAGCATAATAATTACAAACAATTGTTAATAATAGTATTTTAAACGAAAACTTAATTAAGACTTGTTAATTTACGTTAAGCAAAAAAGATTAATATAAAAGCATAATTCGAGCTTTGAAACAAATATATTTAAATAACTTCGATTATAAATAATATTTCAAAAATTGTATACAAAAGTTGTTACAAAATTTTAAATTATTTTATTATTTACAATTATTCAAGCATATTAAATATAAAGAAACATCTTTTATTCTTTTTTTGTTTAAAACGAAAACAATTTTGATTGCAAATTGCAATTAATTTAGTTTTTAATTGCGTAAATTACAATTTATAATATATATAAAAAATGCAAAACTAACAATTCTTTAAAAAAAAGTTATATCAATTTGTTATTATTTTTTATTTAAGATAATTAGGAAGATTAATTATACAAGATTTTCGTAAACTTGAATTTGTTTTTTCGAATTATCGACAATCTTAATTTTCGAAAGCTATTAGAAATGCTTTGCTCAAATTTGATGCTTTTAAATTGTACAAAACTATTCAAGATAATTCTCTTAAAATATAATTAAATTTGTAAAAAAATTAAGATAAATTTCAAGAATGTTTAACGTGTCTTTATTGCTTTAAATGCATAATTTAGTTCTTAAAGAATTGTCTATTCAAGAGTGTTAATATATTGAGTAAATATTGTATTTCAATTTCGCAAATATTTTATTAAATTTACTTTTCTTGATATCGAGTATATAGATTGTTAATTAATATTAAAACTTATAAAGATTTTGAAGTTTTTCGAAATTAAAGACAAACTTTTTAAGATTGTTATTAATAACGCAAGTAATAACAACATACTTAAAAACAAATTCGAAAAAATCTTAAATTAATAAGAGTTTTAATAAAACAAACAACAAAACTTTATATCTTGTTTAACTTATATTATTAATTTTGAAACTTAAGATTTTATTTCGATTATAAAATTGAAAGCAACAAATAACAATATTGTTGTACAATTAAAGAATAAACAACTTTAAGATATTGCAAAAAGCACAAGCTTATCTAATATAATTAAAAAAATATTCAAATTTGTAATAATGTAAAGAGATAATATATATATTAATTTTATTAGATTTGCGCTCTTACAATTGTTATTAACGACTTAGTTTAACGTTTGCTTCGATTTAAAGTCTTTTAAGAGAGTACAAAATATTTGTATTTGTTAAAATTTTATCTATTTTATGCTTTGTCGAGTATATCAATTACGCAATTATATTAATTTTTGAATAAAGAAATATTTTTAAAATTTAAAGATTTAACAAATTAAATTCGACAAAAGCGAGTAAAACTTAGTTTTGCTTATTGACAATATGCTTTTTTTTTTTACAAATGTACTCTTATAGTTTCGCGAACAATTAACACAAATATTTATTTAGAATTTCGAGTATTCAATATGATATTTAATTATTTTAAATATCTAGAGAAGATAATAAGAGTTAATGTTTATTCTTTGACAAATATTATAATCAAGACTTGCAATAAAGCTTCGACAAAACTTGCAAAATACTATTTAAAAATAGAAAAATTAGACAATATATTATACAGTTTTGTTAATATTTTAGATTTTATGCAAAAAGTTAATCTTTATAAGTTGTAAAATAAGAGAGAAAACAACAATACTATCAGTTACAAGAACAAATACAAGATAGAATTTAAGAATTATTTTTAACGTTATTACAATTTGATTATTAGTTTAAGAGCAAAAACGCAAAAAACAAATATTATTAAAGAGATAATGCAATATAATAATGCATGTAATTTTTTACTAATATTAATATAAACTATTGTAATTGTTACAAGATTCTTACTTTGATAATTTTAGTAATTTTATTTAATGCAAGATAAAGACAATCGATATTTTTGCTTCGATATTGTAAAAAATAAATATTTGATTTAAAAATATTAAAGAGACAATACGTTGAACTTTTCAAAGCTAACGCAAATAACTCGAGATGTGTTTTTATATTTAATATTATCAATAAATATTAAATAAACTTTTAATTTTATTCGAAGAGTATATTAATAAAATCGATCTTAAATAAATTCGCAAATTGTCGAGCAAATTATAATAATTAAGTACTTTAATTATACTATAAATTTAGACACAAAGAAGATTGTTCTTAAATTGTAAAATATATATTATAGAGAAAAAAATAACAATTAAGCGATAAATAAAGAAGAATTTTTTTTATACTAGATTTTAAGATTATTTTAGGTTAGATTTATTAATAGATAAATTAGCTTTTGAAGAAAAGACATTTTTAATAATTACAAGAATAATTAAATATTATTAGTAATAATGCAAAAAAATAATGCATTTAATAACTTAAATTGCCAAAAGAAATTTACTAATAATAAAATTTCGAAGATTCAAGTCTTAGCTAGTGCAAAAAATATATTATAATTATTCAAAAAAAAACATATTATATTTGCTTAAAAAGAAGAATATAATATTGTTGTAAAAATTTTAGCTAAGAAAATCGAATTACTTTATTAAATACTTAATAAAAAGCAAATTCTTTAATTGAATTGTTACGCGCTTAGCGTAAATTGTCGCAAGATTCGAATCTATAGTGCGCAAAATATTAATTACAATTCTATTATTATAATAATAATGCAAAAAGATAATTTACTTATTAGAAAGAAAGATACACATAAACATTTTAGTTGCTTTTTAAAATATTGTTAAAACTAAACTTTAAATGCGATAATTATTCTTTTTACAATTAAAACTGCTAATCTTATTATGCAAAATTTCGCAAATTAGACGTAAAATAAAAGTCGAAAAATAAAAAAATTAATCAACTTCTAATATTTTTTGATTTTATAAAGAACGATAATATTGAGCTTTTACTTTTGTGTTTGCTATCGCAAAATATTAGTATGTTAGTCGAAAATATATTACTTGTTTGGATTATCTTAATTATATTAGCACTTCTAATACTCTTTTTCTTAATACTTGTTTCTTCTTGAAACTTTTCTTTGTTTATATTTATTTTGTTACGATTAAACTAAAAAATCAATTTATCGCAAAAAGACTTTAAGATCGATTAACAAACTAGTAAATTAAATATATTAGTTCTAGATAAGATGTTTCGCATTATTTTTATATATTATCTATTTACTTTGTGCAAATTATTGAAGAAAATAATAAATTTGACAATATTAAAAAGAAATTTATATAAATATAATCGAGAGATATTAAGTTTAAGATAAAATTCAAAGAAGTTATAATAAAATAAGCGATAATTTTGATAATCTTTACTAGTGCAAACGCGTCGAAAAATCGCGTAAAAAGAGAGACTTAAATTAATAATTAATAATAGAAATATATAATATAAACAACAAAGCAATTAACGAAAATAAACTTGCATAATATATTAACAAGATTAGATATATATTAGTGTAAAAAAATAATAATTTTGTATTAACAAAAGTTTAAAGTAAATATTAGTAAATAAATGTTAATTTTAATTTTAATATATATATTTTTTACTTTGTTTCAATAAAACTATTTGTTAATATATTATTTATAATTTTGTTAATCTTTTCGAATCTTTTACTTTTTGAATCTTGTTATATTTAATTAAATATTATAAAAAACTTTTAAGTTGCTATATAATTATATTACTTCTATATATTATTTGTAAAATAAGTTAAGTATACGCACAAATAATAAAAGCGCTATTAACAAACTTAAAAATTATTGCAAATCAAAATTGCGCAAAAAATTAAAATAACAATTACAAGAAATTGTACAAAAAGCAAAGCAACAATCGAAAAGTTATCTTAATATAAATTAAGAAATTTTGTAAAATATCTTTGTAAAAGAAAGTCGTAAAGTCGAATTATAAAATTATAAAAAACAATATTAAAAAAAAAGTTAAGAAGTATCGAATTAATAAAGTAATTTAAATAATATATTTAAGTAATGCAACAAAGTATACAATACTAACAACTTAATAATAAAATGCTTCGAAAATAAATTAAGACAAAAAGCCAAAAAAAAATTTGCAATTAAAAAAGCAAATTGACTTAAGATTGTCAAAAAAGCACAAAAGTTACGTAAGAATATAAATATAATAATAAAATTCTCTTTTAAGAAGATATATATTATTTAAATATATTATCTATATTCTATATTTAAGTTAATTAATATTATAGTTAAGCGTTAACAACAAGCTTAATATTGATAAAAGTTTTTCGATTTATATAAAATCGATTGTAAAAATTATATAACAACAAACTATTTATTATAATAACTTAAATAACTTAAAGAGAGCTAATAATAATAATTCTATAAAATTGTTTCATATCTTTGTTAAAGAATTTGCATTCTTAAACAATACAAAGAAAAAAAAATTCAAATTCTATTATTGTTAAGATAAAGAATTTCGATAATATAATTAAAAAGAATAATAATAAGCAAAAGACTTAATATAAGATTTAAAATAATATAAAAGACTTAAATTATAATTACTATGCAACAACGAATAGACTAATCGTTGGGTCGAGTTTCGGTACCAACATTCTAGCCCAACCCAAATACTTGATACCAATCTCTTGACTCGACTCGAAATTGATCTCGAGTCAACGATTTCTTAACTCGATTCGATCGACTCGCCAAGCAATCGAAAATGACGTTAAAATGTCAAGGTTTTCTATTTTTAAAAAAATTCGCATTATTTGAATTACTAAAAATAGTTTAAAGATAATAACGCACAAATAACGTACAAATGCATTATCTAAATGCATTACTATATAATATTATAAACAAATTAATTAAATTAATCAACTTGATTAAGTTGATTAATGCACTTTTTCAAAAATAATCTAAATTTTTCGAGTCTTGGCGAGTCGAGCCAGGTTATACGCTAAGTACTTCATACCTACCCTTTGACTCGACCCGAATCAAGTCTTGGCGAGCTAGGAACCTGGCTCGAACTCGATGACCCGACTCGACGCTACCAGTCTAACAACGAATAATAATAATAATAGCAAAAAGAATAATAAGAGTAAGAAAAATAAAGACAATAACAATAAAATCGATAACAATAAAAATAATAAAAATAATAACAAAATAAAAAATAACTTGAATTAAATTATTTAAGATAATAGTAAAGCAAACGAAATTATTAAGATTTCGAATTAATAACTTTATATATATAACTTAGAGAGTTTGCTATTATGCATTACTATTACAATACATTATCTTGTTGTATTATTATATTGCATTATTAAGTTATAATAGAACAATTTAAGTAAAGTATAAAACTAAGATTTTGAATTTATTAAATATAATTAGTGTGATCGTTGGGTCGGGTCGAACACTTTTTTCTCAACCCGACCCACCCTCTTGGGCCCCGTAGGATTGGGCCAGGGTTCAGGCGCGAACCCGACCCCAGGGTCGAGTTTCGTCGGGCCAATGCCAAGAACCTAAGCTAACTTCGTCGCGTTAGCATCCGCTTATCTTATCTTATCTTATCTACGCGCTAACTCGATTGGGCTAGCGCAGGGTCCAAGCTAACCACATATGGTTAGCTTGGACCCTGC